>Ga0180431_10001592_pt1 | contig 31417 bp, 23 predicted proteins | sample SS_ome_11_FD_132459 | JGI IMG/M metagenome (GOLD analysis project Ga0180431, IMG submission 132459) | Hypersaline lake sediment archaeal communities from the Salton Sea, California, USA - SS_1_MS_1 metaG | ecosystem: Environmental > Aquatic > Non-marine Saline and Alkaline > Hypersaline >... | reverse complement strand
TCTCCAGAATAAATGGATCATATGAGCCGTCGTAATTGACGGCGTCCCCGCACACCAGACAAAGGGCCCTTCCCGCGGCGGAGAGGATGCCCGATTCCCCCAGGGTACAGCCGATCTGAAAGGAGAGACCCTGTTCCCGAATGTAGTCAATTATGCGAAGGGCCCTGCGGAACCCCCCGCTCCTGCATAGTTTCACATTGATCATTTGATAGTACCCCTCATGAATGATCTTTTCCAGGTCCTCAAGGGTGGGGGCGGACTCGCAGGCCATCAAGGATACCCCTCTGGAGATCAGTGCCCGGGCGAAATCAGCGAAACCCGGGGCCCCTCTTTCCAGGGGTTCTTCCACAACACGCACGCCGTGTCCCTCAATGAGGGGGAGGTGCTTAAAGGCCAGGTCACAATCCCACACACCATTGGGATCAATCCGCAGCTCACAGCCGTGTCCTAGGATGGAATTCACGGTTTCCAGGGCCGCCTTGTTTTGTTCGAGATCCTTGCCCATCTTGATGCGGAGCCGGTTTAGTCCCAGGCTTTTGATCAACCGGCACAGGTCCAAGATCCTGCCACGGTCCCCCAGGGTTAAGGCCCCCCCATAAAAGACCCTGTCCTGGAGGTGGTGCTGAGGAAGATACTCCACAATAGACCTGCCCTGGTATTGCCCCAGGGCGTCCAGGAGGGCGGTCTCGAGAGCGCATATGGCGGTATTGTGCGTTTTTCCAGGGGGGAGGGTATCCATAAATCCCCACACCTGGGCTACATCATCCAGTTCCCAGGGAAAAGCGGTGCTGCGGATCAACCGGCCCACATCCTCCACGGCACTGTCGGGTGTTTCTCCGGTCACAAAGGCCACCGGGACCCCCTCTCCATATCCCCTGATGCCTTTTTGGGCCGCCATGAGCTCGACCACAATAATCTCGCTGGACAGGCCCTTGACCCGGGAAATGGAAAAATCGCCCTTAAAGGGGAGGCGGATCTTATACACATGGATCCTTTCCAGTCTCATGGGGTGGCCTCCTCATGGGGTGGCCTCTTCAGGGGCGGCTGGAGAGGGAGGATGAGGAGGAAGGAGGTGCCCTCCTTGGTTTTGCTTTTCACCTCCACCGATCCACCGTGATCCTGCATGTTTTTGTGGGCAATAAACAGGCCGAGCCCCGTACCGTTATGGATGCTGCTCTTATGCTTGGTGGTAAAATAGGGATCAAAGATTTTTTCCAAATTGGCCTCGGGGATCCCAATGCCGTTGTCCTTAATTTCAATGCAAATACTCTTTTCTTTTTTCTCCGTGCCACAGTGTCGGGTGACCACCTCAATGGTGCCCCGGGCCGGGGTGAACTCCACCGCATTTGAGAGGAGGTTTAAAATGACTTCTTTCATTTTCACTGAATCGAGCCACACCTGGCCCACATCCGGACTGAAGCGGCGGACCACCTGGATTCCCTTGGCATTGCTCTGGGGGGAGATGAGAAGGACCATTTTGTCGATGAGGTCGTGGAGGTCATTGAATTCAAAGTGGGTCTCTTTGGTTTTTACCAGGTCCAGAAGCTCGGTGATAAGGTTATTCACGCGCTCCGTCTCTTCCACGGCGATGGAATAGAAGTCCTGCCTGAATTCCTCGTCATCGAATTTATGCGGCAACATCTGGATAAAGGTCCCTATGGCTGTCATGGGGTTCTTGATCTCATGGGCCAGTCTCGCGGCCAGGTTACCCAGAAAGGAGAATTTCTCCGCCCGGCTCAGGAGGGCCTGGGACCTTTTGAGTTCAGCCATCTGTTCTTGAAGCCTGGTATAAAGCCTGGTGTTTTCAATGGCAATGGCGATCTGGGGGGCGAAGATCTCCAGGGTCTCTCGGGTGGCCTTGGGAATGCCCTCTCCATTGACCGCATCGGTGGCGATGACCCCGATCACCTTGGACCGGGTGATCAGGGGGACCACGAAAACCGATCTCGGGTTTCCATGCATGAGGATGACGTTCCTTTTCCGGAGTCGGGAACGTTTGACCTCGGGTATATATTCGGCCCGGCCGGTACTGGTGACCCGCGCCAGTATATTGCTTACCCGGTTGAGGGGGACTTTATAATTCCTGACCTGCTCCGGGACCTGCCCTTCAAAACCCAGCCCGTACATGTACTCCAGGCACCCCTCTCCTTCGTTGACCAGCATGATCATGGCCCGGCTGATCTGGCAGACATTAGAGAGGATATTCATAATTACGGTGAGGAGCTGGTCAATATCCAGCACCGAAAGGATGGCCTTTCCCGTCTCCTGGATAGCCATGAGTTGTTTTATCTTATAGCTGAGCTCCAGGTTCAGCCGGTTCACTTCTTCATATTTCTCCTCAATGATCTTCTTGTCCGCCTCCATCTCCTTGATGGTTTCCATGAGCACGGATTCTGAACCAAAGAAACGGGAGAAGACCTCGTGGAACCGGTTTCTGAAGGGCCATCTCAGGCGATATTCGCAATAAGGTGCCCCGCTAAAAAAACAGCATGCCTCTTTCAGCTCCACAGGACGGCCCCCCCAGATGAGGGGAATGAAGGTGTATGCCCCCTGGTTATAAAGACACATGTCTTTGGAAAGGTCCATCTCGGGATTCCAGTGCAGGCGGACGGTGGCCTCGGTCGGCCTGATATCCACCAGCTCCACGCGTTTGCTCCTGTTCCATTTGTCATTAATCTTTTGGAGGTTCTTGAGGCCTTTCTTGATGGACCAGAAGGCCTTTACAATGATGCCCTGGGCATAGCCCAGGGCGGTGTTTTCAGCGGCATACCTGGCGATTTTATAGGCGGCCAGGTCATCGTTACAGATCAAACGGGCCCTCTTGAGCAGCTTCCCCACAACAGTGCAGCTGATCCAGTTGTTGGGGTCCCTCAAAAAGGCCTCCGGATCGGGGAGCATGTCGATTTCAGGGTCGAGGCGGGTGAGGAGGCCGGAGCAGTCACCGTCGTTTTTGGCCTTTACATAGTCAATGATGGCCCTTGAATTGATGCAGCTCGTTTCCTTTTTCATGTTCTCCCTTTACAGGGGCAAGTTTCGAGAGCTTCGCGGGTTGGACATCTGTGCCTTGTATTTGGCGGTTAACCCCGGGACCACGGCCCTGAAGGCCTCCAGGCTCTGGCCACGAACGTCAAAAACGGTCCTGTCTCCGTCCCTGAAACAGTGGGCGGGAATGAAGTCGTCATTGAGGGCCTGCGCAGGGAGCCTGAAGAAGGGCATTATCTTTCCCATCCGTTTCTGGAGCCTGGGGGTATAGGAGGACAGGCCGAATACTTCTTTCATATAGGCGAGAACGGTTTCAAAATCCAGGCCCTGTGACGGGCGGGTCACAATATTTTGTCCGAAAATACCGTCTTGATCAAAATGGACGCCGGGGAGGGAGAGGGCAAGCTCATGGATTTTGGTTTTAGGGTACACGTGACACTCCCCGATTTTGAAGATATGACCTCCCGGTCCGCTATTTTTTGCCAACTCCCGGGCAAAATCAAGGCTTTCTTGAAGGTCCCTTTCCGTGTCTCCTGGATAGCCGGCGATCATGAAAATCATGACCGGGATCTCGTTTTTTACCGCCTCCTGGAATATGGCCTTGGCATTCTTCAGGTAGTGGCGGTAATGGGTCTCGTCCCTCACCTTGTTCATCCGCTTTAGGGTGCTGTAACTGGCCGATTCAAGGCCCAGGGCGAAGATCCCGCACACATCCGCCACCCGGCCCAAGATAGAAGGGTCAAGGACATCACACCGGGTTTCAAAATTGATCCTCATTCCCAGGGACCTGAGAAAGGGGAAGAGGTGAAAAGACTTGAAGAGGGCGTCGCTGATGAGCAGGGTATGGCTGGTGGTGTTGCGGGCGAGAGCGGTCAGGTCTTCTTTAACGGTCTCTTCAGGGACCTCCAGTCGGACAGGTCGAATGTACTCCTCCATGCAGAAATTGCAATGATAGGGACACCCCCGGCTAAAGGCGTAGGGAAGGATATCATAGTCCCTGGGATATCTGAGCAATTCCAGGTTAAGGGGGACCTTTTTTTTGAGATCAAACCGAAGGCCTGCACTGTTCTGGTGAATCCTGTTCCCCTTTTTCCATGCAAGGTTCGGAATGGCGTCATTCAGGGGGGGATTCCCCCCGGCAAGGCATTCCATGATCCCGAGACAGGCGGCTTCCCCCTCTCCCACGACGACCCCGTCAACTGCAGAGGTCCGTGACAATATCTCTTCATAATAGAGGGTCGGGAAATAGCCCCCCAAAAAAACAAAGATGCGGGAATCCTGGGCCTTGATGCGTTCGCATAGGTAAAGGGCTTCTTGGGCCTGGGCAATGGCCGTACACGAGACCCCTACGGCACGGGGCCTCAATTCGGCCAGATCTTGGAGGAAGTCCCGGTAAACCCGGTCTCTCCCCGCCGGGCTCAGGGGAAGCCCATAATCCATGGGAAAGGAAAGGATCTGGATCCTTTTTCGGGGGTACCTTGATTTGACAAAGCTCGCCAACTCCAGGATGGGCAGGGGGTATGCAGGCACATACATGCCTATATTTCTTGAAACAGGCTCAACAAACAGGAACAAGGGTGCTCCTCCTTAAGATCGGGGTCATGACGAATCAATGGACTCTGCCGAGGGCGGGTTTAAGGACCCGCCTGGGAAGGACCGGGGTCCTTTTGGGGTTTGAAGGCCTTTCTGGGACACCTATTTGGGCATATTTCTTCCATTCATACCACTGCTCAGGATGGGCATAGATATAGGTTTCGAGACATTTGAGAATAAGTTCTCCCACGGAAAAACGGGTGCCCAGGGATCTTGCCATTTCCTCCGAGGTGCGCAATACGAGCCGGTATCGGTTTAGAGCATAGCGGTGTATGATTCCGAAAGCAATCTCCGCCCCTGTTCTTTTTTGAATGATGTTGATGGTCCTGTCCAGTCCGGTGACCTTTCCAAGAAAAGAGGTCTTTTGGGTCTTTGAAGGTCTCCAGGCCTCTATCTCGTCACACTGGGTGATGAGAACCCGATTCTGCCTCAACTCGTGGAAGGCCGCCTTCATGACGTTTCCCGCATTGCTCCCGTCAATGAGACTTATACAATAGGCATTGGCTTGTTGGTAAACCTTTTTTTTCAGATGCGTGCTTTTGAACTTGGCGATCATGGAGACCGGAAGGCCGTTGACGGCCAAGAGGGTGGGCATATACTCGATGGCCCCGTAGTGGGCGGTTACCACGACCACCCCGTTGCCTTTTGAAAGGCCTTTTCTCAGCTTGTCCATGTCTCCTGTGGAGATATGGTGTTGAAGAAAGCGTGTGGCCTTGGCCGGTTTTTCAAAGGCAATGAAGAGTTTTTCATAATAGTGGGCCAGGATGCCTGAGAATACCTTCCTTTGAATGCCGGCCAGTTCACTCTCATGGCATCCACGCCCCACGCCTTCAGAGAGGGCCCGTTCAATACGTTTTTTTTCCTCTCTGTTTCTGAAGTAGTAGAGTCGCCCGAGAAGAGAAATGAGGAACCAGGTGATTTTCCACCCTAGGGTGAGGTAGAGGCAGATATAAGGCTTTGCCTGGAGAAAGGAACTCAGGTTGGCATGCATAAAAGATCTCTCCTTTCTTTAGGGTTGACATGTTTGTCCCGGTGATTTGTGTAAAAAGTCTGATTTCTTCAATATATATGCCAACTGGGAATTGAGTGGGAAGCGGGGTCCAAAGTCTTACCGGGCAAGGCGATGCCTTCATCACGGGGATCAACCGGTTTTTGAATTGTGCACAAAAAAATGTGCATCGTGCACATTTTTTTGTGCATTTTTCAGGAAAAAGCTGTTAATGGCGTGGGGAAAAGGCGATCTTGGCCATTGACCCGGAAAGAGCCGGCATTCATGGATTCTGAAAGGGGACCTGTTTCAATGTATGCCAAATAAGTTATTAATAACAATGATTTATGTTTTATTTTGTGGGGTTTTGGGCCGCTTTTGCGGCTGGGATAAAGGGTGGGAGGGTATTTTTGGCACAAAAAATGTTAATAGGATCTCTGGAGGGGTCGGAGAATAGGATTTAAGAAGAACTGAGGGGACATGAAAAAGAAGGCCACCATTCTTGTTGTAGATGACGAACGGGGCGTGCGCCATTCATTCAACATGGTTCTCAAGGATGTATACGAGGTGCTTCTCGCGTCGTCAGGTCAGGAAGCGGTTGATATTCTGACAAAAAGCTCTGTAGATTTGATCCTGCTGGACATCCGCCTGCCGGATATAAACGGGCTCGATCTGTTGGAGCGATTCAAGGAAATGGAGCCCAATACAGAGGTGATCATGGTCACGGCCGTGAAGGAGATTCAGACCGCGGTTAAGGCCATCAAACTGGGGGCCTATGAATATGTGGTAAAACCCTTCGTGGTGGACGATGTTCTGACCCTGATCCACCGGGCCCTGGAAAAGGGGCGTCTCGTGAAGGAGGTCGCCTACCTCAGAAGCGAGCTGGAACGGTATGTGCCCTTTGAAAAAATGGTGGGCAAGGACCGGAGAATGGCGGAAATCTTTGAATACATATCCACCATTTCCGAAAGCGATGGCGCGGTTCTTATTCAAGGGGAGAGCGGCACAGGTAAGGAACTTGTGGCTCGGGCCATCCACAACCGAAGTCCCCGGAAGCATTATCCTTTTGTGGTCATCAATTGTGCGGCCATCCCGTCAACCCTTATGGAAAGCGAGATATTCGGGTATTACAGGGGGGCCTTTACAGGGGCCGCACGCACAACCATGGGAAAGCTTGAAATTGCAGATAAGGGCACGGTGTTTCTGGATGATGCGGATATTCTTGATACCAACATGCAGGCAAAACTCCTCCGGGTGATCCAGGAAAAGGAGTTCGAGAGACTGGGCGGCAATAAGGTGATCAAAATTGATGTGAGGTTCGTGGCCGCCTCCAATAAGGATCTCAAGGAGTTGATGTCCCAGGGACAGTTTCGAGAGGATCTTTTCTACAGGCTGAATGTGTTTCCCATTAAATTACCCGCCTTAAGGGAAAGAAAAGGGGACATCCCTTTGCTGTTGGATCACTTCTTGGAGATGTACAGCAGAAAGACCGGCAAGCCGCCCAAGCGGTTTTCCGAGAAGGCCGTGGAGGCCTTGATGAGGTACCATTGGCCGGGCAACGTGCGGGAGCTGGAAAACCTGGTCGAGAGACTGGCCACGGTCACCAAGAAATCCATTATCCACGTTCAGGACGTGTCCTGGCCCGCAACCAATACAAAAAAGCTCAAGAAAATGAAACTAAAAGATGCTGTGCACACCTTTGAAAAACGCTATATCCGTGAAGTTCTGGACAATGCCGGCGGCAGCAGAAAGGCGGCAGCAGAGATCCTGGGTATTCATCGCAACACCCTGTTGGCCAAAATGAATGAACTGGGTCTTAATTGACTCAGGCACAGCCCTTCCGGCGTATCTCATCTGACCAGGCGGTATGGGCGGGTGCGGTGACCCGTCCTACAGTGCACAAAAATATGTGAAAGTGCACATTTTTTTGTGCATTTTTTGGCCTCTTGCCCCGGATCCGCCTCTCACCACAGGGGGGCTTGGATCCGAGGCCCAAAAGGGGGAGGGCTTTGCAGGCGCCGGGGGGTGGGTTTCATGGGCTGGCATGTAAATTGCTCAAAAATCTGTCCTGATCTATGGCGCCATGTTCCTGGAAAGGGCGTTCGTGGCCGGGAAAGGCTTTTTACATCCGTACAGGCTGGGTTGTTAGGGCATGTTGAAAATGAAGCTGGGCAGTTACCGGGAAAGGGATGCTGATTCGAAAGGGAGCCACATATGAAGAGGATTCTGGTGGTGGATAACGATCTGTTAATGCTGGCGTTTATGAAGGATGTGCTCTCAAAGGAGGGGCACAAAGTGGCCACGGCCGAAGACGGCCTGTCGGCCCTGGACCTGGTAAAGAAACAAAGGTTCCACGTGGTATTCATCGATCTCATCATGCCCCGCATTGACGGGAAGAGGCTGTGCAACATCTTGCGAAAAATGGAGTCCCTGGAGCAGACCTATCTGGTGATCCTCTCCGCGGTGGCCGCGGAGGAGGGTGTAACCCTGACTGAAATGGGGGCGGACATCTGCATCGCCAAGGGGCCGCTGGATGTGATGGGCCAAAACGTTCTCGCCGCGGTTGAGCGTCCTGAAGCCTTAGCCGCATGGTGTGCGGCCGGAAGGGTGCTGGGTCTTGAGGAGATTAACCCCAGGGCCATTACGGGCGAGCTGCTGACTGTGAAAAGGCACTTTGAAGTCATCCTGGAGGCCATGTCCGAGGGAATCCTGGAGGTGACCGGGGAAGGAAGGATCATTTATGTAAATCCCGCGGCCCTCACCATGCTCCAGGTGTCCGAAGAAAGGTTGCTGGGAACGCCTTTTGCCGATTACGTGGCGGTGAAGGACCGCCGCCTTTTCCAGAAACTGCTGGAAGGGGCCGTCTCTACCGGGAAAAGGGCGGGCAGAAACCTCCCCGTTCAGGTCAATGACCGCCAGGCCCTCTTGAGCATTCTCCCTGTTGAAAACGACCGGGGACTTACAGCCATGATCATCCTCAATGATGTGAGCGAACAAAAACGGATGGAGGCTCAGCTGATACAGGCCAATAAGATGGAGGCCCTGGGCACCCTGGCCGGCGGGATCGCTCACAATTTCAATAACCTGCTCATGGGCATCCAGGGCAATGTGGCCCTCATGTTGCTGGAAATGGACGAAAACCACCTTTACCGGAAAAAACTCAAGGCCATAGAAGACTATGCGCGAAGCGGGGAGGGTTTGACCAAGCGCCTCTTGGGACTTACCAGGGGTGGTGGAAAGGAGGCCAGGCCCATCGACATAAATGCCATTGTAAAAAGGACGTCAGAGATGTTTGTTCAAATGAAAAAAGAAATCAACGTCCACACGACCTGTAAAGAAGGGCTGTGGACGGTGGAGGCCGATCCCGGGCAAATGGAACAGGTCCTGTTGAATCTCCTGGTAAACGCCTGGCAGGCTATGCCTGGAGGAGGAAATATCCATGTGGAGACACAAAACGTGGTCCTGGATGAAGCAGAGACTGACACAGCCCTTTCAGGGAGACAGGTGAAACTCTCTGTAGGGGACACGGGTACGGGCATGGACCGGCGCACCCAGGACCGGGCATTTGATCCCTTTTTTACCACCAAGCCCCGGAGCCAGGGCACGGGCCTGGGTCTTTTTTCCGTACACGGCATTGTTAAGGCCCATGGGGGCATGATCAAGCTCCGGAGTGATATAGGCCAGGGAACGACCTTTGATATCTTTCTGCCCGCGGTCAAGGGGACACCGAGGGACGAACAAAGGCCTGGAGAAAAAATAGTGGGCGGCCATGAAACCGTTCTCCTGGTGGACGATGAGGAATGGATCCTCGATGTGGGCCGCCAGATGATCGAGAAACTGGGCTACCGCTCCTTGGTGGCCAAGGGTGGAAAAGCCGCCTTACGGGTCTACGAGGCAAACAAGGCAGAGATTGATATGGTTATCCTGGATGTGATCATGCCCGGCATGGGCGGACAAGAGACCTTTGAAGCGCTCAAAAGGATCAACCCCCATATCAGGGTGCTCCTGTCAAGCGGTTACGATCTCGACGGGCAGGCGGCCGATATGGTTCAACGGGGTAAGGCGGGATTCATACAGAAACCCTTTGATATGAACACCCTGTCCCGGAAGACCAGAGAAATACTCAACACCAACCGGGAGGCGGTTCCCTCACAATTATGAGGATATGCGATCCATGTTTTTCTCCAGGGCCGCCAACAGGTCATTTTTTCCTTTTTCTGCCCGGGGTTCTATGACAAGGCATACGGAGCCCATCTCCCTGAATCGGGGTTTGACCCAGTTCTCGTAAAAGGCGGGGGTTCCCCGGATCATTTCATCGAGGGATTCAAAGACCTTGTGACCCTTCTCTCTGAGCTGGGCTATCCCTTCGTAGGCGTATCCCTCCTTGAACTCCTCAAAGAGGAGGGGGAGCTTATCCAGGTAATCAGGGGCGGACATCTGGGCCAGCAGATCAGCGGTGCCGAGGCTGAAGGCCGCCCACTTTTCTTCGTCACAGGAATAGGTCACCTCGCTGATATGCGTTTTGTTGTAGGTGTGCCATATAAGGGTCTGGATGAAATGAGTCGCCTCATGGGTGTAACCTAGAGAGGAAAGGTATCGGGAGGCAAGTGCCACTCCCCGTCCCACGTGCCTGAAGGTGTATTTGGCGCCGGTCCCGCTGTTATCACCGGATTTTTTGATGTATCCCACGTCGTGGAGCAGGGCCGCAATGACGCCCAGGTCAAAGAAGTCTTGTGCGATAGGTGGGGGCCGACCGCCCTTATTCCATCCGTCCATGATCCGGATCATGACCGCCGTGGTTTCCAAGGAGTGCTCCAAGTTATGATAAGGGGTATCACAGTGTTGAAAACCCGCCGCCCGCCCTTCAAAGAGGTCTTTTACATCCCTGAGGACCCTCTCCAGGTTCTCCCCCGGAGGTTGGAGGCGGCTGCGGGTGTAAGTGTCTCTGATTTGCCCCAAAAGATCCATGTGTTTTTCCTGTGCCTCGCGGGAAAGGGATCTAGGCCCCCCTGGAAGGTGTTTCGGGGAGGCTCCCAAGATTCAAGAGGAGGGATATTTCCCCGTTTTCCATGATTCCCACACCGGCAAACACCCCGGCTCTGGCCAGTAACTCTCCGGAGGGCATGATCATGAGGGGCGTGTTCCCGATAATACGGTCCACGATCAGCCCCTTGAGGGGCTCGCCCTCCTTTTCCCCGACCTTTTCTTGATCCGGATGCTTGAGGTTTAGAATATGAAAGGGTTTATGCCCATTATGACCCACACCGAGCATGGACCTGAGGTCATATAATGGGCTGTCCTCATCCACAGGATCGTTTCCTCTGTCTATAGACGCCACGCTGGAAGTGGGTACGGACAGGGTGTATTCTCCTACCCTGAAGGTTACCGTATAAATCACAGACAGGGAGACGGGGAGTTTCAAAAGAAACTGGGCCCCCTTGTAAGGGGTTGAGCGGATGTTCAGACTGCCCCCCAGGTCCTTAATGGCTTGGGCCACCACGTTCATCCCTATGCCCCTTCCGGCCATGTCCGTGGCCTGCCCGGCCGTGGAGAAATCGGCCTGCAAAATAGTATTGAAGAATTCCTGCTCGGGCAGGGCCCTTATCTGCTCATCGGTCAAGGCCTTTTTTCCCTTCAGATAGTCAACAATGGCGGATTCCTTTATGCCTTGGCCGTCGTCACTGATTTTGATGATGAGGTGGCCCTTCTCGCTCCGGGCCTCCATAACAAGTTTACCTCCAGGACTTTTTCCTGCTTTTATCCGCTCCTCCCTTGGTTCAATGCCGTGAGCCACGGCATTTCTGAATAGATGGACAAAGGGCTCCCGTAATCGTTCCAAAAGGGTGAGGTCCGCTTGCACTTCCCCCCCGGCCACTTCAAAGGTCACCTCCCTGCCGTGCTGCTTGGCCAGGTCCCTGATGGTCTTACCAAATAAATCGGCAAAATCCCCTACAGGCATGAGTCTTAATTGGGCCAATCGGAAATAAAGACCCTTCAGCATAGAGGTATAGTGGTTAATCCAGTTTTTAAGACCGGCTGAAACCGCGGCCTGAGGCAGGGGTGGGAGGGTCTTTTCCAGGAGGAGGATCTCTTGGGAAAGACCAAGGAGTTCCTCAATAAGGGAGTATTTGACCCGGATATAATCGATCTTCTTGACGGGTGTCGCTGACGGAGAAGATAAGCGCTTTTTCCGCCCCCTTTCCCCAGGGGGTTCTTCAGACCCCTTTTGCAGGCGGGACATCAACCTCTGGTACCATTCTTCGGCTTCGGAAGACTCCAGCTTGTCCAGCCCCGCCACAAGGGCCCTAAGCACCTCTCCACCGTCCATGAGGATTTGGACCGTATCGCCCGTTGCCTTGGATGACCCTTCTTGGAATTGTTTGCACCAGTTTTCCATGGCGTGGGTCAGGCCCGTGGTCTTTTCCAGGCTCAGGGCCCTTGCCATGCCCTTAATAGAGTGGATCTTTCCGAATATCTCCTGCCAGATCTCACGGTTGCCGAGATCCTTCTCCGCCTCCATAAGGAGATCGTCGAGATCCTTGAGGTAATTTTCCGACTCCTGGATGAAGATCTTTTCATACTTGGTGAGGTCCATAAGAGAGCCCTGATAAAGTGTTCAAGATCTCATCCGGAGAGATCAACTTGACCGCATATCCGGACTCGGAAAAGGCCTCTTCCCTCTGTTCTCCATCTTCAATCCATAGAAGGCCTAAAATCCGATCCGGTATGAGTCCCAATTTTTTGTGAGACCACCTGAGGAGAATAATGCGGGGGGATTCTTGAAGGGTGGGGCCTTGACCCATGAGACGTCCCATGTGAACGACATCAAACAACTCCCCCCGGTAGTAGATCAGCCCCATGTAGCACGGAGGGACCAGGGGGACCGGTGTGACCTCCACCACATCCACCACCCTGTAGACGTAACGGGCCTCTACACCCAGATAGTTGTCGGCGGCCTTGAAGGCGAAGCATTCCATGCTTAACCCTCTGGCAGGCGGAACCGTTTCTGGGTCCCTACCATTTTACTTGAAAGGGCTTTCAGGGAATTAACAGCGCTCACAATACGTTCCGTATCCTCTTTCTGCTTTTTGGTGGCCACCGTGGTCTTCTGGGTGGACACAAAGTTTTCGTTCGCAAGCCGGGAGAGTTCCTGAAACTGATTCATAATCGCCCGCATCTGTCTGATCTGTTTTTCCGTGACCTGCTCCATTTCCTGGACTTCTTCGAAAATGTCTTTGACCCCGGACAACATGTCGGAAAAGGTGTCCACGATGCCGTGGATGATTTCATGTCCCTTGTTGATCCCATCCTGACTCTTTTTCAGGGCCTCTATTACGGCCTTGTTATCCTGGAGCACGTCTTCCACTATTTTACCGATTTCTTGAGAGTTCTCTTTGGACGTCTCAGCCATGCTCCGTATCTCGTTGGCCACAAGGGCGAAGCCCTTTCCAGAATCACCGGCCCTGGTGGCCTCGATGGACGCGTTGAGGGAGAGAAGATCGGTCTTTTGGGCGATCTCATCCATGACCTTGACCACCAGGCGTATCTTCTCCACCTTATTGGAAAGCCTGTATATGGGTTCTGTATAATCGCTCATCGCCTTGAGGACCCCTTCCAGGTGGTTGAGGGTCTGACGGGCGTTGGTTTCCCCCAGTTGCGTTTTTTTCCTGGCCTCGTTGATTTTAGAGACAGTCGCCGCTGATTGGGTAACCATCTCATCCATCTCTTTAAGGCCGTTATCCATCTTGAGGGAAGTCTTCTGGACGATCAGGGTTTGATCCTCAGAGCTCTTGGCAATCGCTTTGGCCGAGTTGTCGACCTCCTGGCTGTTTTCGAGGACTTTTTCCGCCAGTTCCATGAGCCGGGCGCTGGTATCATCCACTTGAGAAGAAACCCTCTTTATCTCGGATATCATGGACCGCAAGTGGTTCAGCATGGTAGAAAATATCTCCTCAAGGTCCCGGAGTTCATCCTGGGACAAGACGGGGACCTCCTGGGAGAGATCACCACGGCTGATTTCCCTGGTGATATGACTCAGGCTGTTGAGTCTTTTCACAAGAGAGGTGGAGAAAAGACTGCCGAAGATGATGCCCGCAACCAGGGCCAGGGCTGCAGAAATGGCCTGGGCCAGGTAAAAGTCGTTGGCCACACGGTTGACGACGCCCACCACCACCATAACAATAAAGAGGAGCGCCAAGAAACTGAGGATTAACTTGTTCTTTATGCTTGTTCTGCCCATTGCCCTGTTTCCTCCATAACTAGGATCCACCCGCTTATCCTGCCTTCCACCTGAAGGGGTGACACGATGATGCAAAGGTCTCGGAAGCACATGGTGGTGTAAAACGCACTCTTGCCCATTGCTGGATCGTGGAGCACCTTCTTGAGATGACTTACCAGCCTTTCTTTGTCCCGGGCCGGGAATATGGCCGTTACCGGGGAATTTAATAGGCTTTCAGAAGACCTGTTGATGATATCCAGGACCGGGGGGTTCGCACTAATGATCCTGGCGTCCTTATCCACCACGATAATTCCCACACCGACACTCTCGATGATGGCCCGCTGGAAATTGACACTCTCAATCAACTCCACCGTCGCCTGCCTGGGATACACCCGGCCCGGTTCAAAGACATCACTTCCTGGGTCGGGGTTGAGGGGTTCCTTTTCGATTCTGTCCATAAAGCGATGGAGATGGTCAGCCATGCCTTCCATGGGCCCCTTTGCAATGTAGTAATCCGCACCGATCTCTTTGATGGTATCCAGCCGCTCCACCAGGGTTCCGGATACGGCAATAATGGGGAAGGCGGTATCCGGAAATTTCTTCCGGGCAAAATATATGAGCTCTTTCCCGTCTATCTTGGGCATGACCATGTCGGTAAAGAGGAGATCCACCGGACCGTGCTCCAGCTGGGATATGGCCTCCTTCCCGTCATAGGCCTTAATGACGGCATAGCCCCTCTTTTCCAGAACCTCGGAGAGAAATTCAACAAAAAAGAAATCGTTATCCACCACCATGGCTTTCTTGGACATTTCTTCACCTGATCTCATTCAACACAGACACGCCGTACTTCGCCGATATCGGTCAGGCCCTGAAACACCTTCATAATCCCATCCTGCTTGAGGGTGGTCATGCCGTCTTTCTGGGCCTGCACAAAAAGATCCTCAGAGGAGGCCTGTTTTTTGATCAGCCTCTTGACCGTCGAGGTTCCTTCCATGAGTTCATGGATGCCCATACGGCCCTTGTATCCGCTTCCAGAGCAGGCATCACAGCCCACCGGGCGGTAAAGGGTCAGGTCGTTATTGAATTTTATTGCCGTGTTCTTAAAAGCCTTGGCCCCGTATTCTTCCGTAAACTCCTGAAACTCCTCCCTGGAAGGGTGGTAGGGCTCGCGGCACTGGGTGCACAGCTTCCGGGTCAACCTCTGGGCGAGGACGCACAAAAAGGCGTCGGAAAAATTGAGGGGGTTCAGGCCCATATCCAGGAGTCTGGTGACCGTTTCCGGGGCACTGTTGGTGTGGAGGGTTGAAAAGACCAGATGACCGGTGAGGGACGCCTCCACACCGATGGAGGCGGTTTCATAATCACGCATCTCACCGATCATGATCACATCCGGATCGGCCCTCAAAAAGGCCCGCATGACTCTGGCAAAATCGAGGCCTATCTTGGATTTGACCTCCACCTGCCTCAGGCCCTGTTGGGTAATCTCAACAGGGTCTTCCGCCGTCCAAATCTTGATGCCCGGCCTGTTGATATGACCAAGGGCTGCATGAAGGGTGGTGGTTTTTCCCGAGCCCGTAGGCCCCACCACCAAAATCAGGCCATAGGGCTGGCGGATGATACGCTTCAGGAGGTGCATGTTTCTCTCATTGAGTCCCATTTGATCGAGCTTCATGGCCCCCGCCTTGGCGAGAATTCTCAGGACCGCGTCTTCCAGACCGCCGGTGGTGGGAAGGGTGGCGAGACGGAGCTCGAAAGGGGCGATCCCCTTTCGCTTGAATTTAATCTTTCCGTCCTGGGGCAGGCGCCTCTCGGCGATGTCAAGGCCGGCCATGATCTTCAACCTGGAAAGGATTCCCCTGGCCATGGAGTTGGGAACCTGGAGGTAGTGTTGACACACGCCGTCCATGCGAAATCGAATGTCGGTCTTTTTTGCAATGGGCGAGGGTTCAATGTGGATATCCGAAGCGCCCTTTCGGTAAGCCGTGACCAGGATTTGATCCACGAGCTTCACCACCTGGCTCGACTCCTCATCAAAAAGATCCTCTTCAATCTCCGTTTCCTCTTCTTCTTCAAAGGAGATGTCCGGGATCATATCCAGCTCGTCAATCATATCCTCAACCACTTTTTCCTGCCTCGGCGTAAAGAAGTGGTTGATGAAATTTTCTATGTCCTCCCTCACACCCACGGAGAGCATAATGTTTTTGGTCTTTATGAGCCCCCTGATAAGGCCTGTTTTTCGAAGGTCCTTGGGGTCGTTCACCAGGACCTCCACGCCCTCTTTGCTCCATGACAGGGGAACCCACAGGTCATGGAGCAAAAAGGATTTCTTTAAGTTCATGATGAGTTCGACGGGAATGGGGCGATCGGGATCAAAGGCCTTGAAAGGGCAGCCGTAGAAAAGTGACAAGGATCGGCCCACATCCTCCTTTTTGACCTTGAAGTGGTCGATGAGGATAAATTCCACGCTCTTTTTGGCCTTTTTGGAAACGGCCAAGGCCTTCTGGAGCTGCTCTGATGTGACGATCCCATGATGGAGGAGATAGTCATACCTGGAGCCGGAGGAGAAGGTGGCCGTCAGGGCCTGTAGTTTTTCCTTGATGTCCGCATTTTCAGGATCCAGCACGGATGCGGCTTTGTACAGGTCAAGACTGAAATCCTGACGGCCCTGTCTTTCCAATTCCAGGCCGAAGCCGTATTTGAGCTGGGCCTGTGTCAGGGCATCCAGATCCGGTTTGCTGGTGATGGTCTTTATCCTCTTTAAAGCCTCGTGGGGGGATCGGGAGGCGAAAAGACAGGCCACGACCTCCGAGAAAATCTCATGGGAGGTGGGGTCAAAGTGGAACAACTTCTCGTACTCGGAAACGGCTTCTTCAAAGAGACCCAACTCCTTCAATGCCAGGGCGCTGTCCCTGATCTCCGGTGCGGAGGCCCGGACAGATACGGCCTGCTTGATCATTGAGACGTCTTCCTGGGAAATCTTTCCAGCCTGCCCCTTTCTTTGGCGGTCTATCTTCTGCCTTAAGAGCCTGACCTTGGCGTGAAGATCCTCAGCAGAAGGGGTTTCCATTTCAGAGGACTTGGACAGGATTTCCTCGTATATGCCCAAGGAATCCTCCAGCAATCCCATGGCTTGGTAGACCTCGGCTTCTCTGATTTTTGACTCTATATCCATTTGTTCCGTCAGGCTCTTCCCCCCAAGGGTTCACCTAAGTTACGACATATTCAGCTCCTTTTCAAGGCGGGCGATGGTGAGCACAATGATGCGTTTCATGGTGGACAGCACATTGATCCCCTCCAGGGCGCTGGCCTGAAAAGAAGGGGCGTGAATTGTGTTGTTCAGGTCTTTGTCCAATGTATCCGGAGACAAAAGGGGAATCCCTTTTTCCTCCAGGTCCCGCTTGTTATATTGGAACACGATAGGGATCTTGGCAATGTCTCTTTTGTGGACGGCCAGATTTTCATGAAGGTCTTTTAGGGAGAGGATGTTGTTCTTTCTCCTCACCACCATGGAATCCGCCACAAAAACAATGCCGTCCACACCCTTGAGGACTACCCTCCTGGTGGCATTATATTTGACCTTTCCGGGCACGGTATAGAACTGTATTTTTACCTGATAGTTCCTGAGCTTTCCCAGTTCCAGGGGAAGAAAATCAAAAAACAGGGTCTTGTCTCCATAGGACTTTACCATGACCTTCTTGGTGGGTATACGGTGTTTGTGGACCCTGTAAATGTGTTCCAAATTGGTCGTCTTCCCGCTCCTTTCAGGGCCGTAGTAGACCACTTTGACCACCAGCACCCGGTTTTCCCGGTCCACAAACGCCATGGATTCCGCCTTATTGCTCCCAGAGAAATTTTCTATTAATTAAAGAAGCTTAGGCAAAAGCACATGGCCTGTCAAGGCATAAGGAAGGGGGACTACTCTTCCTTAACCAATGTCTCAAATCTGAGGTTGTATTTTTCGATCTTGGAGTGAAGGGTAGGCCTTGAGAGTCCTAAAAGCTTGGCGGCCCGAGAGCGGTTCCCTCCGGTGAGGTTGAGGGTTTCGCTGATCAAAATGCTTGCAAAGCGGTCCGTGCATGTGTCGAACATGTTTTCCGTTGATCTGGAAGTCAGTTCCCGGCGAATCCATTGGCGCATGACACCATCCGCACTGTCCGGGCTCCCTTCCTTTTTCGCCCCCTTGCCGGTGACGGCCTGGGCGATATCTTCAGGGCAGATGGGGGCCCCCCGGTTGAATATCAATGTCTTCTGGAGGGCGTTGGCCAGTTCCCTGACGTTGCCGGGCCATGGATGAGCGGGCAGTGCGGCCATGGCCTCTTCCGTGATTCCGGGGTTGTCCATGCCCACATCCAAAGAGAAGCGGGCCAGAAAATACTGGGTAAGGAGCGGGATGTCCCCCTTGCGCTCCCTTAATGGAGGGAGCCAGATGGTGACCACCTTGAGGCGGTAATAGAGGTCTTCACGGAAACGGCCTGAATCAAGGGCCGCTTCCAGGTCTCTGTTGGTGGCGGCGATTATGCGCACGTCCACGGGAATGGTTTCCCGGCCTCCCAGACGCTCGATACTTTTCTCCTGAAGCAGTCGCAATATCTTGGCCTGAATACTGGAGGGCATATCCCCGATCTCGTCTAAAAACACTGTACCGCCGTGGGCCTGTTCGATCTTGCCGACCCGGCGATGGGAGGCCCCGGTAAAGGCCCCCTTTTCATAACCAAAGAGCTCGCTCTCGAGGAGATTTTCGGGAATGGCCACACAGTTGATGACCAGAAAAGGCTTGCTGGCCCTAAGGCTGTGTTGATAGATGGCCCGGGCCGCCAGTTCTTTCCCGGTCCCCGACTCGCCCCGGATGAGGACCGTCGCGTCGGTTGAGGCCACGCGGCCGATGGCCTTATAAACATCTTGCATGGACCGGCTCCGGCCGATGATGGCCTCCCGGGAGGCCTTATCCGGTAGGGCATCCATGTCCACGGGGGAGCGCATAAAGCGGCCCGCCTCCAGGGCTTGTTTGATCACATCCAGCATGTCGGGGATATCAAAGGGCTTGAGAATATAGTCGAAGGCCCCCATCTTGGTCGCTTCTATGGCCGTTTCCGTGGTCCCGTGGGCGGTCATAATAATCACAGGAAGCTTGGGCTCCAATTCGTGAAGGGCCTGGAAGGTTTCAAGACCGTTCATGCCGGGCAGTCGCATATCAAGAATGGCCAGGTCTGGGATCTTGTTGCGAGCGATGTCCAAACCGGCCTCACCGGAAGGGGCGCTTTCCACGGTATAGCCCTCTTCTGTGAGCAGTTTTTCAAAACTTCTCCGCAATTGGTCGTCGTCATCAATGACCAGAATGGTGCTCATGTTGATCCTCCATAACAGGGAGGGTGATGAGAAAAGTGGCTCCCTGTCCCTCCTTGGATAGGAGTTCAAGCCAGCCTCCGTGTTGCTCCAGTATGCGAACGGCGATGCTCAGTCCCAGGCCGGTTCCCTCCTCTTTGGTGGTAAAAAAGGGTTGGAGTACTTTATTCTGAAGGGATGAAGGAATACCGGGACCCGTGTCCGAGAGCTTGATCAAGACCACTTCGCCTCGAGGATCGTCACTCTTCACCTCTTCCTGAATGGTGATGGTCCCGCCCCTGATCATGGCTTCACAGGCATTGACGATCAGGTTCACAAGGACTTCTTTGAGTTGTTCCAGGTCCGCCTGGATCAGTGGGAGCCGGCCCTGTCTGTCCAGTTCAATGTGGACGTCGTAGGATTGGAGGCGATGGGTTAGGAGCTGTATGGTCATGTCCACCACGTCTGAAGGGCTGATCTTCTGCATGGTGAGCTTTGGGGGCCGGGAGAATTCCAGAAAATTCTGAACAATGGTGTCAATATGGCGGATTTCATCGGAAATCACTTGGAAGTCCTCTTTTTGGTCTTCTGAAAGGTCCAGGGACCGGCTTAAAGAGAAGAGCCTCATCTTAACCGAGGTGAGGGGGTTGCGAATACTGTGAGAGGTCCCGGCCGCCAGTTTGCCCACCAGGGCCATTTTTTCGGCCTGCAAGAGGGATTCCCGGCTCCTCTCCAGTTCGAAGTGGGTGTGGTGCATGTCTTGGATCAGTCCCTTAACGCTGAGGCTCAGGGCCTTTACCTCGTCGGGAGAGGTGTAAGAGCCGCCCTGGCCGTCCGCCTCCGAAACCAGTTTGCGGATAGGACCCAGTATGTGATGGACGAGCACAAAGGTGAGGAGCACCCCAAGGATCAGGACCGCCGCCATGGCCGTCAGGGCGATGATCCGCAGCTTTTCCGCCTGCATGCGGCTTTGCTCTCTCATTTGGTTGATCTTGGACTTCTGGAGGGCCTTGTACTTTTCGCATAGATCCAGAATGTTGAAAAAGAGGGTCCTTACCTCCTTATGAATTTCTGCCCCGGCCTCGCGCTTGCCCGCCTTATAGTGATTGATGACTCTATCCTTGAGGGTGATATAACGTTCGTATTCCGAATCGATCCGGGCGATGCCCTCTTTCTCGGCCTTAGACCCCACCAGGGCCTCCACCGTCTTCAGCCGTTCCCGGAAGATCTGTCGGTACTCTCCGAGCCGTCTCAACCAATCAGGGTCTGCATCCAGAAAATAATAGGACACAAAGCCCTTTTGGTTGATGAGGGCGTTTTCCAGGGCTTCGGCCGCCTCAAAGGCGGCCACGTTCCTTTCTATCATGTGGGTGAGAAGGTCCTGCATGCGGTAGGTATACCAAACCATCACCCCTCCCCCCGCGAGGGTGATGAAAACCAAAGCGGAGAGGATCATATAGATCCGTGAGCGGAGGCCTATTCTATCCCACATTCGTAAAATACCGTGCTAAAAGATTTTGTGGTGAGCCATGACCCACGTCCCATATGCCGGCCGGTGTATAGGAGGGAGCCCATTTTTCTATCTCACAATCCGGGTAAAAATGCAACAAGGGCTAGACCACGCCGTTTTCGATGGGAGCCGGTGTGAGTGGAGGAGAGAGGCAGACAAAAAGGACCGCCTTCGGCGGTCCTTAAAAAATAAAGGGATGGTGTAAGTGCCCGTGTAGCGTGGTTGCGTCACCGGCACCGGGGCATGAGAAGAAATGCGACAAGCCGGGCCTTTAAGCAAGACCGTGCGTGGACAGGGCTTCCTTAACCCTGGCCTCTCTTATTTTCTGTTCATGGTCTCGCTTTTTCTTGGTGGCCTCCGTGACCTTTTCCATAAGCTGTTCAATGTCACAGGGCTTCATGAGATAATCATAGGCCCCCAGCTTCATGCCCTCAATGGCCGTCTCCACGGTGGCATGTCCGGTGAGCATAATGACCTCAGTGAGGGGATTCAGTTTCTTGATTTCTCCCAGGGTTTCTATTCCGTCCATGGCAGGCATCTTGACATCCAGGATAACCACGTCAAGATTCCGGTGTTCTTTTAGTTTGTCCAAGGCCTCTTGCCCGCTGAAGGCCGTGAGGACCTCAAGCTCTCTTTTTTCCAGACGCTTGGTCATGGTCTCAACAAAGGGCACTTCATCATCCACCAGCATGACGAATGGTTTACTCATGGCCGTTGTCCCTCCTCTTCAATGGTTTCTTGTTTACTTTATTCTCATTGCTTTTCCCCGACCCGGTGCCTCTTGGGCCCGGGTCGGGGGTTAAAAACCTGCATGTACGGGTGGACCGGCGCTATTGCATCCCGCTGTCCATGACCCCCTTGGCCGTTTCCAGGATCCCTTCAGGGAATCCCACAACATTATAGACCACGAGGAAGCCCACAATCCAGACGACCAGCATGGACAGGATAAAGAGTAAAAAGCCGTACTTAAGAAAGTCCATGGGGTGGATCATCTTTTCGCCCGTATCCGGATACACCCCCAGCCCGTACACAATGGCGTTGTTGGGTGTGCCCACGATAAGGAAATGGGCAAAAGAGGTCGCAAAGGCCACGGCCAGTCCGATGGCCCAAGGCTCGCCCTGAACCCCGGTCATGATTCCCATGGGGATCACAATCGGCCCGAGGAGGGCGGTTGTGCCTGCGTCCGACATAAAGTTGGTCATGAGACCGGAAAGGCCTGAGAGACCCACCCAGAGGCCGAAACCGGAGTGTATGCCTATGGACCCTAGGATCTTGAGAAAGCTCTGGGCCAGCCAGAGGGCCGCCCCGCTCTCCTTGAGGAGCGCCCCCAGGGTCAGGGCCCCGCAATACATAAACCAGGCGTCCCAGGATATGCCGTTGAGGATCTTTTTCCAGTCTGTTGTCTTGAAGACCACGGGAATCAGAAGGGCCAGAAGGGAGGGGCCTCCCAGGCCCAGTTCCTCTCCACCCACGATCCAGAGTATGAGGATAAGGAGAAGCATGCCGAAGGTGACATACTCCGGATAGGTCATTTTGCCCATGAGCTTGGTTTCTTCCTTGATCGCTTTCAGGCCCGGAGTAAGGTCCTTGGTCTTGATCCTTTTACCAAAGAGGACGAGCATATACACGGCCACCAGGACACCCAGGATGGGGACCATGGGAAGGCCGTATTTCATCCACGTGAAGAAGTCCATGGGGACATTATATTCACTCCAAAACCCCATCATAATCACATTTCGGCCCCCGGCGGCCGGAGAACCGATCCCTCCCACATTAAGGGCGAAACAGAGGGTGAAGAGCAAAAATTTTGCCAGGGCCGGGTCATGTTCGATTCTTCCTCCTCTGCTGTTGGCGGATACGGCCCCAAAATAGACCGCCGCCATAACCGGGGTCATAAAGGCGCACATGGCATGGGCCGAAATAAAAGAGCCCACCACGGACATGCTGATACAGAGCACAAAAATAGGCACCAGGAAGCCCCGGGTCCAGCCCAGGAGCCAGCTGGCCAGCCGTTTGTGGAGACCCACGTCCACCACGGCCACACCCATGGCCAGGACCCCGAGCAAAAACATGGGGGCGTCGCCGGCGAAGGTCTTCCCGATCATGCTCCGGGGAAGGAGATGGAGAAAATAGGCCAGAATGGGCATGAGGATGCCGGTAAGGCCGATGGGAATGGCCTCGGTGGCGAAAAAAATGACCGCCATAGGGATGATGCCCAGGACGATCATTGTCTTGTGGGCGGCCTCGGTAACGTTGTGGGCCACTTCCCACTCAATAAGCTTTTGGGCGAATCCATATTTTTCAACCGTATCGGCCACCGTTTGCGGTGTGGGAAGAATAAACCCTACCAGGATAAAGATGCCTAACCCGATACATAGCCACAAAAGCTTGTTGGACAGGATTCCGCCCTTCCCTGCTTCATGTTCGACTTCGTGGCTCATAGAAAATCCTCCTTTCCTGTCTCTGAGCGTGGTGATCTACCCATATGGGGAAGCAGATGTCACATCTTGCAGGCCTTCATCCTCTGGAAGACCTCTTTGAATATGTCGGTGAGCCTCAAAATACCGACAATGTCATCTCCCCGGGTTACAAGAAGGGACTGCCGCTGGCCCATGAGGATCATGTGTATGGCCTCGGCCAGGGTGGCATCTTCAGACACAAATTCACCTTCAGAAGGGGCATGGACAAAACTCTTGACTTTGACCTCGGCCGCCTTGGAACAGATATCATCGAGGCTGCCCCGGAAGAGGGCGTACTGGTCCAGCATGTTCTTCAAGAACTGGGGGCTGAAGCCGGCCCGGGAGATGGTGGTGGGTTCCCCCACTTTCGCATACTTGGGTTCCAGTGCCCGGAGGGCATCCAGTTGGCTTATCTTGCCGAGCACCTTGCCATTTTTGTCCAGCACCACTACGGCACGATGCAGGTAGTGGTATCGGCTTCGGTCAAGTTCCTCCTGGGCCTTTTCCAGGGCCATCACGGCCTCGTAGAGTGTGGCCTCCTCGGACACGGTGGCATACTCTTCAAGGGGCACCATGAGATCCTTTACGGTGACGGTCTGCATAATCAACCTCCTGAAATTCCTAAAGATCCACTTTCTGGGTTTGTATGTTTCGGCGCGTTTGATCTGAAGGTTATAAAAATCCTCGTTCTTCTACATTTAAAAAAGACTCAAGGCAAGGTTTTTCCGGTGCAAGGCGGGATTTTTTGTCACCGGAGGGGAGGCGTAACCATGGGGCCGGAGGGCCTTTTCAGCCGTTAACCAGCCGGACCAGGGTGTAGTCCGGGAAGTAGTCGATGATATTGAGGCACCCATAACCCTGGTGAATAGCAAACATGCGTTCAAAATCCAGGCCAAGGGCCTTGCACAGGACAATGCGGTTGACCCCTCCATGGGCAATGACGGCGATATCCTTCTCCTTTTGTTCTTTCAGGATGCGGTCCAAACACCTTGTAACCCTTTCTCCAAATCGTAAAATGGATTCTCCCCCACCAGGGGCCTCATAATGCATGAGGTCGGCTTGACGCCTCTTGAGTTCTTCCGGGAAGCCCTTCCGGATCTCAGAGAGGGAAAGGCCTTCCCAGTCGCCGAAGTACATCTCCCGGAGCTCGGGCAGGAAATGAAGGGGGGCGTCGTGATAACGGGCTATAAGCCGGGCCCCTTGAGAGGCCCTGGTGAGATCGCTGGCGTAAAGGGCGTCGATGTCTACAAGGCGAAGGCGTTCGGCCATCGCTTCCATCTGGAGGATTCCTATGTCGGTCAAGGTGACGTCCGTGTGGCCGTATACCGGAAAATTTTCATACCCCTTTACCTGACCGTGTCTGATAAGGTATACCCTATTATGCCGTTTCATGGAGGCTGATCATAAAGAGGGGAATGGTTGATGTCAATGTATTTGGCCCTGACCAAAATCCACCGTCAAAATTCTCGATGGATAATGTTAATAAATCATTTTGGGCGCTCCCTGGGCACCAGCAAGGTGTTAGATGCAAGGCGCCGAGGAGCGCCGAGTGAGGCGTATATACAATACGCCGCAATGAGAAGCGACCGAAGGCAACGCAGCAGAAGACATCTTGATGGTGGATCAGGGCCCTGATCATGACCCTTGGAATCACAGGCCTGGACGCCCTGAAACAGGGCCGGGAACAGAGGTTGCATGACGGAATCCCAGAAGGAGTGTTTTGGCGTTTTGGATAAGGTCTTCCCCTTGGGAATGGAAGGCCTGAGGGAGACTCCCCCGACCTGCTTTGAGTGCCCCCACAGGAAGGCCTGCCTGGAGAAGGCCCTTGCCACCAGGGAGGGAATTGCCTTGAGAAGCGAGGTTCTGGAGAGGGCCCCTGTAAAGGGCCTGGTGGAGCGGGTGAAGCGGTGGTCCGAGAAAAAACAGTTAAGCAGGCTTCAAGAGGCCAAAGGAAAGGGCAGGAAGTGACTGTGGAAATCCATTGTCCCTATTGCCATTTCTCCAAGAAAGTGGCCAAGGAAAAGATCCCCGCCGGGGTCCAATGGGCCACCTGCCCCCGGTGCGGTCAGCGGTTCAATATACACGATTCGGGGGCCCTGGGTCCGGAACACTCCGGTTTAGGAAAGGGGTACAGTGACGGCGGAGCAGAAGGGGAGGCTTCCTCGCGTGAAGGGGCACCCTGGGAAAAGCGGTCCGAAATAGGGCTCTTTCGGGCCGTCTTCGGCACCATAAAGGAGGTGCTTTTCGCCCCCCAACACCTCTTTCGCACTTTGGCGTTCAAGGGGGGACTCAAGGAGCCTTTGGCCTTCGGCATCCTTATCGGCGGCCTGGGCAGCATGTTTGGTTTCTTCTGGCAGGTGATGTTGCTGTCCGGCGGTATGGCCTCTTTCGGCTTGTGCGGTTTCGAGCAACTTACGGCAGGCTTGATTTTTATTGTTTTGGTGGTTCTCATCCCCCTTTCTGTCATCATGGGCCTCTTTTGCTACAGCGGCATCATGCACCTTCTACTCCTCCTTGTGCGGGGAGGGAAGAACGGGTTTGAGGCCACCTTCAGGGTGGTGTCTTATTCCCAGGCCGCTCAGGTATGGGGCTTGATCCCTTTTTTCGGCGGATGGGTGGGGGGGATCTGGCAGATTATCGTACAGATTATTGGTTTCAGGGAGATCCATGAGACCTCTTATGTGAGGGTCATTTTTGCCTTCTTGATCCCCCTGGCCCTCTTGCTCGTTATCGGAATCGCCGTCCTGGTCATTTTGGTGGTCTATTTCAAGGGCCCTGGACCCTTGTCGTTATGAGGTCCAGGAATAATGGTCATGAGCAAGTGCCCCTTTTTGGATCCCCGCGAGATCCCGGGAAGGGCCTTTTGTTTCGGTTTTTAGAGAAAGGGTAATTCGTTTTGGTCGGTCAGATAGCCTATGAAAAGGTCCTCAATCCGGCCCAGTTAGAGGCGGTCATGACCCTGGAGGGGCCTGTCTTGGTTATTGCCGGGGCCGGAAGCGGAAAGACCCGGACCCTGGTCTACCGGGTGGCCCGTCTGGTGGAGGTGGGGATCCCTCCGGAATCCATATTGCTCCTTACTTTTACTCGAAAGGCGGCCCAGGAAATGCTTGAGCGGGCAGCCCATCTCTCAGACAGGAGATGCCGGTTTGCCTCGGGAGGGACCTTCCATTCCCTTGCCCTCCGGGTCTTAAGGGCCCACGCAGGCCGCCTGGGTTTCCCGGTGGGGTTCACTATCCTGGACCGATCCGATATGGAGGAGGTCCTCCGGGTCCTTATTCCGGAACTCCAGCTGCCCAAAGGGATCCCCCGCTTCCCGAAAAAGGGGACTCTGGCCAACATCCTGAGCAAGGCGGCGAATCTCCAACGTCCCCTGGAGGATGTGGTGGCGGAAGAGTACGGCCAATTCCTTGAATTTACTTATGAAATCGGAAAACTCCAGGGGTTTTACAGGGGATATAAACAGGCCAACCATTTGATGGACTATGACGACCTCATCATCAATTTTCGGAAGCTCCTGGAGCAGGAGGAAGAGGTCCGCAGGGAGATCGGGGCCCAATATGGCTATGTCATGGTCGATGAGTACCAGGACACCAACGCCATCCAGGCGGACACCGTAAAATGGCTGGCCCTGGATCACCGGAACGTCATGGTGGTGGGGGATGACGCCCAGGCCATTTATTCGTTTAGGGGGGCCGATTACAGGAATATGTTCACCTTCCCCGACCAGTTTCCCGAGGCCAAGGTGATCAAACTTCAACAAAACTACCGGTCCACCCAGCCCATCCTCACCATGACCAATGTGCTTATGAAGGGGGCGGCCGAACAGTATACCAAGTGCCTTTTCACCGGACGCACGGGCGGAGGCCCGCCCAGGATTGTGGATACCATGACCGAACCGGAACAGGCCTTGTTTATTTGTCGTTTCATTCGGAGCCAACTGGACCTGGGCCGGCCTTTGAGCGATTTTGCCGTGCTTTTTCGTGCGGCCTATCACTCCTTTGAATTGGAGGCGGAGCTTACCCGCCAAGGCCTGCCCTACGTAAAGTACGGCGGGTTCAAGTTCCTGGAATCCGCCCATATCAAGGATTTCCTGGCTCATCTCAGGGTGGTGGTAAACCCGGAGGAGATGGTGAGCTGGTTTCGGGTCTTGCGGCTCGTGGAGAACGTGGGCCAGGGAAAGAGTCAGGCCATCATTAAGTGGATGAGAGATAACCGCATTCCGCATGAAAGGCTTGGGGAATGGCCCGGGGCGGGCAAAAAGGAGACGGGATTGAAGCCCTTGCAGGCACTGCTGGGCAAGTTGGCTTCCAAAGGGATCAAACCCGGAAAGGCCGTGGAACGGGTGATGGACTATTATGTGCCCCTTCTAAAAGAGAGATTCGATGACTATCCGCGGCGGCAGAAAGAACTGGAGCAGCTTACTCCTATGGCGGGTCGGTACAAGAAGCTGGGCAGTTTCCTGGATGATCTCGTGTTGGAACCCCCCACCAGCTCCGCGGACATGGACCCTTCAGGAGACAAGGAGACCCTTATCCTGTCTACGGTCCATTCGGCAAAGGGCCTGGAGTGGCCCGTGGTGTTTGTCATCTGGGTGGCCGACGGCCGGTTTCCCCCTGTGCGGGCCTTCAATAACCCCCTGGCCTTGGAAGAAGAGCGTCGCCTCATGTACGTGGCCGCCACCCGGGCCAAAGATGAGTTGATCATGTGTTACCCGGGCCAGGAAGGGGCCACTGCGTGGTCTCACGGCCACAGCGGATTAAGACCGGGCCGGGGCAGCGGGTTGTCCTGCTTTATTCAAGGGCTGCCCGCGGACGTGGTTTCCTATGAATACGGTGGGACTTCTTCCAGGATCAGGACGCGGGGGTGGTTTGATGTTCGCCGTGAAGAGATAAGGGACCATGCAGGGGCCCCGGGACTATCCCCGGGGGACAAGGTCAAACACCCGGCCTTTGGCCCCGGGGTCGTTTCTAAATTCAAGGGGGGTGACAAGGTGGAGGTCCTTTTCAGGAATGTGGGTCGAAAGCTCCTCCACCTGGAGCACACCACCCTGGTCAAGGTCTGATACCGGCCCTAGAAGGCAAACTGCCGTATTCTTAAGCGCCTTTTGTGCAACTACGGGGTTTGTTTTATGCGGACAAGCCGGCGCGTGTCCATTGAGATGAGCGGGTATGTCAGTGAAATCCTGTGCGGTTACATCCCGGAGGCCCTTAAGGAGACCTTTACCCAATATGTCCTTCAGAAGCGGGATGACACGGTTGCCCCTCCATGGATGACGCGGCGTAATCCCTCATACGTGAGCCCCGAGTTCATCAAAAAGATATGGTACGAAGAAAAGGAGATCATGGAGGAGATCGCAAGGCAAAGCGGTACCCGATGGACGGGCTACAGGGATGTAAACAACCTCTGTCACCGCCTGGGATTCGGAAGCGGAAAGCAAGGGTTGGGCCTTTTTGAGATTGGGGTCTTTATGGAGGGAAGACCCTTGCTTGAGTTCGTACCCTTTGAGCCCCATGAGGTACAAGACAGGTTGAAAAACATGGAAAGGATCAGGGCCAGGTGGATGGAGGCTGAACCTTTGCCTCTCCTGAGAGAGGGATATGTTGCGGTGAGCGCCGGCTCATGGGCCAAGGGGACCATGGTCTTTGAGACGTCTATGGACGGGGCCTTTGACGCCGACCGATTAGAACTCCTCCTCTTGGACTTGACGAATCTGGGGGTCGGGGAGGACCACTATGTGGCCGGGCTCAGGTATGCAGGAGAGCCCCTCCCGGGCCGGGTGGTGAGACAGACCCAAAAAGAGATGTATCCCCTTCTGTGGTACTGCCCGGAGACCGGGAAATGGCTTGATATGTACGAAACCGCTTAGATCCTACAGGGGCTTTTGATGAATAAGAAGATCGTACTTCTTCATTTTCTTATACAAGAGGGTCCGGTGAATACCCAACAACCTGGCCGCCCCGGCCTTGTTATATCCGGTCGATTCCAGGGCAAAACGGATGGCATCCCTTTCCGCCCTGCCCTGGACCCGTTTAAGAGAGGTCTGTTTTGGATCAAGGGAGGGGCCGTGGTTTCGATAAATATAGAAGGGCAGATCACATAAACGAATGGTATCCCCTTCCAGCGAAGAGAGGACCCGTTCAAGCACATTGGAGAGTTCCCTCACATTCCCCGTCCAATCATGGTCCACCAGGGCCTTCTCGGCCTCCCTGTCCAACTTCACCCGAGAGAGGGAGGCCTCCTGGGCAATACCCTTGAGGAAATACCGGGTCAACACAGGGATATCCTCCCGGCGTTTTCGAAGGGGGGGGATTTGCAGGGGAATCACGTTGAGTCTGTAGTAGAGATCCTTGCGGAAACGGCCCTCTCCCACCATTTCTTCCAGATTTTGGTTGGTGGCGGCGATCAGCCGAAAGTCGGTCCTGATCAGTTTGGTCCCCCCGATGCGTTCCATCTCCTTTTCCTCAACCACCCGGAGCAATTTGGGCTGCATCTCCAGGGGGAGGTCCCCGATTTCATCCAAGAACACAGAGCCCCGATGGGCCAGCTCGAATTTGCCCGGCTTTCCCTCGGACCTGGCCCCGGTGAAGGCCCCCTTTTCATAGCCAAAGAGCTCGGACTCCAAGAGATCCTTGGGGATGGCCGCGCAGTTGATGTGCACAAAGGGATGGAGTTTGCGCCTGCTTGCGTGATGGATGGCCTGGGCGAAGAGCTCCTTGCCCGTTCCTGATGCGCCCGTGATCAGGACGGGGAGGTTATTGGCGGCCGCCCGGAGGGCCTCCCTCTTAAGGGCCTTAATGGCGGGGCTTACCCCGATGATACTGTCAATGGTGTATCGGGTGGAGCGAAGGGAAAAGAGCTCCTTTTCATAGAGCTCCACCTTGCTTTCGAGAAGGGAGAGCTTTTCGGCGAGCTTTCTCACATCCCGCACATCCTTGAACATGACCTGGCCGAAGACGGCGATTACCTTCCCATCCTTTTTTATAGGAATGCGCTGGACAACCATGTCCTGGCCCCTGATGTGATGGGACTGGTTGATTTCAGGCTTGCCGGTCTTGGCCACCAGGTGCATCCGGGTGTTCTCGATGACCTCGGTGCAATGTTTGCCGATCTGCTTTTCAGGGTCGATTCCCAGGAATTCGCCGTAGGGCTTGTTGAAATGGGTCACATAGCCCCCTGCATCCGTTACAATGCTTCCATTGTAAATACTGTCGTAGATCAGCTTAAAGAGTTCCAGCTGGTCGCGGATATCCTTTCCCTTTTCCGGATGAGCTCCGCCTTTTGCCGGTTCCCTTCTCCCCGGTCCTCTCTTCTTTCGAGCCATGGCCTTTCTCGTATCAAGAAGTCTACATGTATTTTTATTGATACATGTCACCCTTTATATTCACTGGAGGGGCAAAGAACAAGCTTTATTTGAAACGGTACGTAAGTTATTGAATTAAATATTATAAAAGACAGGATGCCCGGCTCTCGTGACCTTTGGCACGATATTTGCCAAACCTTCACCCAAATTACTGTGGAGGGAGGGAGAGAGCTTGGAGATTCAAGATCCTCAAATAGAGAGGAAAGACATCTTGTCGCTGCCCGACGAGCATTTCAATCCCAACAACGTATGCATCGTGACGGGTGCCGCAGGGGGCATCGGCAGGGCCACGGCCATTGCAGCGGCCGCCAATAATTTGATGACCGTGGGCCTTGATATCGATGAAAAGGCAGGTGTTGAAACCCAGAGGCTGGCCAGGGAGATGGGCGGTCAGATGATCTTCATCAAGACGGATTTGACCCGGGATGAAGATCTTGATCACGCCGTGTCCGAGGCGGCCAAGCTGGGCACCGTCAAGTATCTGGCCAACATAGCCGGGATTCAGCATATTGACTCCATAGAGAATTTCCCCATGGACAAATACGACTACATGCTCGCCCTTATGCTCCGTGCCCCCTTTTACCTTTCTAAATTGACCATACCCCATATGAGAAAAAGCGACGACGGGACAGGGGCCATTGGAAATATGACCTCCGCCCACGCCCACATCTGCACCCTCAACAAGCCGGCCTACAATATCACCAAGTTCGGTCTCCGGGCCCTGACCCAATCGATTGCTGCGGAAGGTTTCGGAAAAATCCGCGGCTTTTCCGTGAGTACAGGATTTATTAAGACGGCCCTTACCCTCAACCAGATTCCCGCCCAGGCGGAACAGCGGGGGATAAGCCCCGAAGAGGTGGTGCGGGAGGTGATGATGGGCAACTCCCGGATCAAGGAGATGATGTCCCCCATCGAGGTGGGCAACCTCTTTCTTTTTGGATTTTCCCGATTCGCCAAGTATCTCATCGGCGGGGACCTGCTCTTT
>Ga0180431_10001589_pt1 | contig 31493 bp, 48 predicted proteins | sample SS_ome_11_FD_132459 | JGI IMG/M metagenome (GOLD analysis project Ga0180431, IMG submission 132459) | Hypersaline lake sediment archaeal communities from the Salton Sea, California, USA - SS_1_MS_1 metaG | ecosystem: Environmental > Aquatic > Non-marine Saline and Alkaline > Hypersaline >... | reverse complement strand
TCTTGCAAACTGGTTTGGCGTCCCTGTTTTGCACAAGAAAAACAGGCTCCGCCTTCGTCGTTGCAGCAGTCTCTTTTGTCCTTTTCTCATCTGTCACCCGTCCACCACCTTCCTATTCCTGTCAATCACCTCCGCCACTTCCCGGAGCGCCCGCACAGCCTCGTCTTCCCGAACTACGCAGGCATCCAGACTCCCGTAGTGCTGTTCAAGACAAGTCAGCAGTAGTTCTTTTATCGCCTCCGAATCTGGTGAGTAACGAAGCCGGCTCGATTCATACAGGTTTTCCAGGTACCTCTCTTTTCGCTGGAAAAAATCCTCCACAACCTCGATGGACCACTCGCCGCGCCGGATTGCCTTCATCTGTTCGCGGCGTCCTTTCTCGTCCAAAACAAGCGTGCCCTCCTGCAGAATCTGTTCACACTCCAACATCAGCCTCACAACATGGTATAAAAACTTCGTATCCCAGCCGTGAATCTTGCAACGTTCCGCCCGGTTGCTCGCCTGGACCATTTTCTCATAGAGTTCACAATATTCTTCCAGCGTCTCGCCCGGAATACGCTCAAAGTGCGAAAAACTACCAGTCAAGCGTTCCTCGTTGCAGAACATCCTGTAAGCCGCTTTTGCCTCCTCAAGGGTCGTTTCGCGCGGAATTTCCCACTCGTCCTCCAGGGCTACTAATGCCTCAAGGTGTTTGTGTCCCTTCCCTTTTGCTTTGGCTAGTTGCGAGTAACTGTAGCCTTTGAATTTATGCCAGCAGCCTTTGTGCAGGAAAATATCGCGCTTGTCCCTCAGCAGTTCAGCGACTGGTGTTGAATGGAGAATGCAGCGCCGAGAGACAAAAAGGCTGTCCACCATGTTCGGATTGTTATCCATGACGAGTTGGACATACCTGATAATGGAATATATCGCGAGGTCGTACTGGGTGCTACCGTCGCGAATATGATGTTTTTGCCAAACATTGTAGGGCTTGGCTGGGTGTTCTCCGAAGCCGAATATGTGACCAGCCATGTGCGGAAAGACCATGTGCTTCGGGGGAATCGCGTATCCGTAGAGGTCGCGGTCAGAATCGCCGGAAGAAACCCCGTATGCCTCACTGCCCATCAAGACGAGATACATGCAGTTGTCGGGCATCCAAGGTGGAATCTCCCGTATGAGTCCCTTGTTGCTCAGTTCGTGCAATAGCATGTTTTCGTCTCCCTTTACTCATATAATCGGGTTCATCAACCAGCTGAACACGTCTTTCTACTCCCCGCAACGGCACCGCATCCCTAACCACTCCGAACCACCGACATTATACCGTTTCAGTTGAGAATTGAGTAGAAAAAAGACCGGATTTGTCAAGAATCCGGTCTAAAAGTGAAAAAATGCGTTGGAAATCAGTCTTTTTTCTCGACGGTTTTGTGTACCTTCTTCACATGGCTCAGTATTTCCGAGCCGTTCCCAAACCAACGACACATCCGTTCCAGCATTTCCTCGTCCCTGGAGCGGATGAAGAATTCAGCAACAGCCACTGAAATCCCATGCACGACAAAGCCCCTCAGAAGCACAACCACAATCACCAACGTCCCGCATGTAATCATATGCGACACAAAACCGATGATTGCGTTGACATTCTCGCTGCCAGTCATCCCAGCCTCCTCTCGCCACTCAGCAAAATTACGACTTTTCCTACTTTTTCCGCTTCTCTTCCCGGTTTACAGTGTTCATGCAGATGTCGTACACCTGCCGCTCGTGGTACTCTCTGCCGCACTTCTCACAAGCGTAAATCCCGTCTTTCCGCATTGCCACCTTTCCGTTGCATGTCACCAGCATCCCGTTCCCCCTCTAAAACCCTTGCTCGCTCACAAAATCCAATGCCTTCCGCTGTTCTCCTTCGAAGGGCACAATGAAGACATCAATCTCGACATGGATATTCCCTCCGCCGGCTTCCCTTGCATCCGGCTCGTTCACCAGCACCTTCTTGAGGACCCCGCTCGCCACTCCCCCATCCAGGCGCTCCTTTGCTTGTTGTGCGCGCTCTTGTAACGCTCCCAAGACCGCCGTGGACGTGATTCCCTCCATTTTTGGCAAGTCTAACCAAAAGCGGATAGGGAACGGTCCACCAAAACCAACCCACTTTTTGTGGACCGTCCTTTGGATACTCTTGGCAATGATCTCATCTGGCGACATGGCACATTCCTCGTACCAGACGGAAATATCAAACGATTTTCTAACTGACAGGTGCCTCTGGTTCACCTTCCTTCAGCAGATGTTCTAGCAAATAGAGACAGCCCGGAGGCGTCCCGTTCAGCGTCAACCAACGACCGCTACCTGGGCACACCGGACACTCAACGATTCCGCTTTTCCAATCCTCTTCAAACAGCACAGAGTGATAGTGCCTAGACAATTTGACGTACAGATGCCCGTTTTGCCGCCAAGAACACCGAAAACACAATTCCCGCCTAAGTGGAATTTTGCTCATTCTTCGACCGCAAATCCTTCTTTCTGGGACATCTTCAAAGCCTCGTCGCATACCTCTTGAGACAGAAATGGATTGTAAACCTTCGGATTCGTGCCGCGCTTCCAACACCGCGCCGCCCACTCAACAATGTCCTCGCAGCACGGCTTGTAACGTAGAATTTCCGCTCCCAGGCTGCTCGTGTTCACCCAAACTTCAAAATCAGGTGCCGGCGTCCAGTATGAGCCAGCATTCGCAGGTCTCGGGTCAGGTCTTTCCCGGACCACAACCGTAAGTCCGTGTGCCCGTGCCTTGTCGGCTTCGGTCTCTGCAGCCGCCCGTGCATATTTACCCGCGCCGTATGCCTGCGACGAATAAGCCATTCCCCACGAGACATAATAAAGAGACATGCCATCGAAAGCAGGAAACGTGGCACTCTCCGCTGCTTCACATAAGGCTGTCTCTGTCGCCTCGGTCTCCTGTTTGTGCGTCTCTGTCATCTCATTCGCTCTAACAGAAAAGCGCTCGAAAATGGCTGCTTGTTCGTCCTTATTTTCCTTTTGACCTCTCGCCATGCTAAACTTTCGGCGTGGGAAAAGACGCTTGTACGCCTGCTCACACGCCGCTTCGTACTCGGCTTGCATTGCCTCACGTGCCCGCCTGTGATTCTCTCTTTGCCCGTCGCGTTTTCCTACCAGATCCTCAAATCGTTCCATGACCGTCCTCCCGCTACTCGCAGCCCTTGATGCAGACGATTTGACGCAGTTGATGGACGGCTCTCACCAGGTCCTGTTGAGCCTCCATGACGGTATCAATATCCTTGTAGGCTCCCGGCGTCTCATCTAGCACAGAAACGTCCTTGGCACACTGGATGCCCTGTGTGGCTTTCCTGTGATCCTCGACGGTAAATGTTTTTTTGGCTGCTTTCCGGCTCATCCTGCGTCCAGCCCCATGTGACGCCGAGCAAAAAGCCTCTACGCAACCGAGCCCCTCGACGATGTAACTCTTGGCACCCATCGAACCGGGAATAATAGCCATCTCGCCAGGAAAAGCGCTGACGGCTCCCTTGCGCGTGACCCAGACATCCTCGCCGAAGTGCTTCTCTTTAGCCACGTAGTTGTGATGACATCTCACACTCATATCCACGGCGAACTTCCCACACACGTTCTGAAGAGCCGTGGTGACGCCCTCGCACATCAAGTCGCGATTATAACGGGCATACCTCTGCGCCCACAAAGCCGCCGCCAGATAATCGTCAAACAGTTGGGTACCCTCTTCCAGATAGGCAAGATCAGGACGAGGCAGCCGCACTCCCAATTTGCGTTTTTCGTCCCTGACTTGTGCTCGCTTTTCAGCAGACACGCGCTTCTTGTCCTGCTTTGACAGTCCTTTGAACTGCGGGCTCTGGAAATACGCGCGCAACTCCTCATCCGCCTTTGTAGCCGCCGCGCCGCCGTTTTGACAAGTCTCCTTGGCGAGCCGGATGAAGTATTGCCCGATACGATTGCCTATTCCCCGGCTTCCACTGTGCAGCATGACCCAAACTCGGTTTTCCAGGTCAAGGCAAACCTCAATGAAGTGATTTCCAGAACCGAGCGTCCCTAGATGATTGACATGATTGACGCCGTGTCTCCCTTGAATCCCCTGGTGACGCTTCATCAGGTCTTCCAGATCACTTTCTAGGTGGGTACGCCAGATATTCAAAACGCGCCGGGGAATATCATGCCACGCGCCCCGGTCTCCCTTGCCGCCCTGATTGGTCCTGCCGGTAGGAACAAGCCGCTGGATTTCGTCGTAGATACGCTCACGCCTCTCCTCGGGCACGTCATCGACTGTCAAGGATGTCCGGAACGCCCCCATTCCGCAACCCAGGTCAACACCCACCGCACTGGGAATCACCGCGCCCTTGGTAGGAATGACGGAACCAATGCAGGAACCTATCCCGAGATGAACATCCGGCATCACGGCTAGGTGCTTGAAAACGAAGGGCATTGAAGCCACTTCCTTGAGTTGCGTAATTGCCTCAGACTCGACTGGGACACCGTCAACCCACGCCTTGATTGGGACACACTCCCCTTGCCACTCTTGCATTTGGCTATTCTCCTGTGTCTTTTTCCAACACTATCACATAGCGAAATGAAGTGGCGAGAGTCCCTAAGTTGGTGCCCGAGCATTTCACTTTTTTGACTTTCCAACCATGCGCCAAATAATCATTTACTTCGCGCATAGTAGCCTGTTCGTCATCGTAAATCAGTAGTTTTTCCATCGATCACTCCTTCTGCCATCCGGACTCAACAAACTCCCGCGCCTTACTGTCTGAAATCCCGCCACAAAAAGAAAGTGTTCTAACTCTCAGCAGCGTCAAGAAAGCGGACGCAGTTGGCGTACACGAGTTCCACACTTCCGTCGTCTCTCTCTACAATGGCGCACGTGAAATTGCCAGCGCCAGTCTCGAATTCCTCGTAGTTGGTCCCCCAACCGTGAAATTTCCCTGTGAACTTTTCCGGCTCCGCTCCACGTGCCGCAGGAAATTGCACCTCGACGCGCCTATGGTCACTCATTTGTCGCCCCTCTCGTTGCTGCTTTTCAAAACTCATTCATAGCGATGTTTTCTGAGTCCCATGTACTCACGAGCCTTATCCACAATAGCCTTGGCTTTTCTGAGGTCGTAAGCAAGGCGGACAGGAGTCAGGAGCGCGTATGCATCCTGACAAGTGAAATCGGCAGCATGATCGTAATCAGGCGGCGTTGCCTCAGCACGACGGAATGCCGCAACAACGCTATGAATGCGATCAAATTCATGAAAAAATCGGCGGCGGCGTTCCTCGGTCATGGCTCTGACATCCTCAACCTCCACTTGAGCCATGAGATTGACAAGTCGGGTGACGTATTTGCTCTCCATGATTTTCTCCCTTAAGGCATCCATGATTGTCGTTCTGCCTGTATAACCGTCCCCAAACGCAAGATACCGTTGAAATCTGAGAAAACCATAATCAAAAACGAAAAACGCCCCTAGTCATCACCCAAAATCACGCCAGGAGAGCACTTTACAACCGTTCGTGTTTCTTCGTTTCGCAGTTGTTTTTGACCTTCTGACTTGCGAAGAAACAACTCCGCGCTCTCGGACTGGTGGAGGGACTCCATCTCGACGAACACGGGTGTGGCACGAGTGACGGCACCGCAGACTTTGCAGCGCGACACACCGTGTTCCGTGTCAATCTGAAGCATCCTACTCGGACAATCCCCGCAACATGTCAGTTGAGAATTTAGCACTTTCATTTCACTTCTCCCTCCGGGCTTGCTACGACCTTTAGAACGGAATCACCTTCGCCGATTGCCTCTTGAGTCTTTCCTCGTAGTTCTTTTCCTCCTCTCGGGCGCTCTGCAACACATCCTCTGCTAACTCAATCAGGTCATCAGCATAGTGCGAATAAGTGCCGCCCGCAACGTATAAGCGACGGAGGGCATTCAGCGTCTCCCTCCTCTTGATCCTCGTTCTCCAGCGCCGATGGGATTTTGACCGTGATGGATAGCGGTTACACAATTCCTTGTACCACCAAGGGTTTTCGTTGCTGACCGCCCGTACTTTGTGGCTGCTGTGGCGCGGGTCAGGAGCCGGCGCGAGAACCACCTCCAGCCTCTCTCTTCCTAGTTCGGCAAGCATCCAACCAAATACGTGTCGCAGGTGCTCCGGGGCGCTCGTCATCTTGTCCATAGGTTTGATTGTATGGCGCGGATGCAATTTTTGTCCGGAAAATTAGAAATCCAAACGAGGAAAGCGATTTGATGTCGCGACCCGATTCATCCCCATACGTGTGGGGAAGACGGCTGCTCGCCCCGCAATCACGGATGACCATTGCGGTTCATCCCCATACGTGTGGGGAAGACGATGATGCGGGCGACGAAAGTGTTGTGCGCGGCCGGTTCATCCCCATACACGTGGGGAAGACGCCCGTCCTGCTTCGGCGTTTCTGCAAGTGTCGGTTCGGTTCGGTTCGGTTCATCCCCATACGCGTGGGGAAGACGCAGCGGCTCGGGCGACTGGATTGCTATGTGATCGGTTCATCCCCATACGTGTGGGGAAGACTGGCCCCACTGGGAGCATGGTCGGGCGGCGCTCCGGTTCATCCCCATACGTGTGGGGAAGACGAAAAACAACGGCGTGGCAAAACAATCACGGTTCATCCCCATACGTGTGGGGAAGACTTTGTCAGCCCCCTCAGATAATTGACCGCCTGCGGTTCATCCCCATACGTGTGGGGAAGACATACTCGTCGACCATTTTTCCCACCGCCAGTCCCACCGGTTCATCCCCATACGTGTGGGGAAGACTTGCCGATGTTGGTCGTTTTCATCTGGGTGAGCGGTTCATCCCCATACGTGTGGGGAAGACTCTCTATGGCGGCAATAGGTGGCTCGTGCTGTCCGGTTCATCCCCATACGTGTGGGGAAGACGAAATGCAGACTATCCCGCCTCCCCTTTCCCTGTCGGTTCATCCCCATACGTGTGGGGAAGACCCCGGTCTTCGACGAGCAGGGGGAACTGGTGGACGGTTCATCCCCATACGTGTGGGGAAGACCAAGACCGCTTTCGCTCCTGCCGCGCTCGTTCCGGTTCATCCCCATACGTGTGGGGAAGACGCCAGCCACTCCGCGTATCCGGCACCGTCCAGCCCGGTTCATCCCCATACGTGTGGGGAAGACGTCGCACACAGGCATCCGGTCGGCATAGCGCTCGGTTCATCCCCATACGTGTGGGGAAGACGTTGAGTAACTAACCCGCAATTCTTCCATGACCTGCGGTTCATCCCCATACGTGTGGGGAAGACGCTGTTGTGCGAGGCTGGCGGGCGGATAGAGACGGTTCATCCCCATACGTGTGGGGAAGACGCCAACACGGGTACCATCTCGCACGGGCTGAGATCGGTTCATCCCCATACGTGTGGGGAAGACTTTGGAGATAGCCGAACGCGTCGAGTATGCCAGCCGGTTCATCCCCATACGTGTGGGGAAGACTGATGGGGACGATGCGGTCTTTGTTGCCCTTGCGGTTCATCCCCATACGTGTGGGGAAGACCGAGTGGGCTGCAGTGGCGGGGGTGTTGGAGTACGGTTCATCCCCATACGTGTGGGGAAGACACCAGTATGTTGTGTCTATTTCTTGCTCTATCCACAACCACTGGTGTGTCAAAAATCCGGTCATAACCGCTAAATTGTCAAAGAACATGTCCCGACGCGTTACTTTCGTCGGCTATCAGGCACAAGGACGCACAGACAGCATCCCAGCGCCCCATGCCCTACCTCGTCCGATGCCATTTCCATACGCATCAAATAGCGCATCTGGATTTGTCACGTCGATAAATCCCTGAAACGTCGCAAAAACCATGCGGACGTTCACACGCTTTTCCTTCGTAGAGGATATCTCCTCCGTGTTCGTTACCCTGGCACTCATCAGTTTCCCAATCGGCTGCGTTTGCCGTCTCAGCCATTCAATTTGCCCGTCATAGTCCCGAATGACTATGCGCCTCTTGCCGTTCTCATACGACCATCGCGTTGGACAGGCGTCTACCCTGAATGCGTATAACCCTTCGCGAAAGTCCGGCTCGATTGAAAACTGATCCACAACAGGAGCCTCGACTTGACTCGCATCCGGTTGCCACGCAGACCGAATATCAACAATAGCCTTTGGATAGTGCTCTTCGTCCTCGCGCATCCGGTAAATGAAACGACGCGCTTCGCCATCATGATCGGGAAACGCCTTCCAGACTACCTGTTTAGCCACGTAGCGATTTCGGAGTAGATTACCACTCACCAACAGGCTCATCTGGTGCAAAACCTGCGCCATTGTGTTCTCCTTTCTATGAGGCGACTTCTTCGCGCCTTTCCTGGAAATGCACGTAGACCTTCCTTTCGACGTAAAGAGCCGGCGTGCCAAAAAGCGGGTAATCCCTCACCATTGTGCGACGAAAAGCACCGCTCGCCTCGGGGCTCCAGATTGTTCCCGCACCCGGCGAAATCCCAGCAAAAGCGCCCGTAAACGATGAAGCCTCTACTTCAGCCTCAAAGATCGGCCTTGTTGGAAGACAATTCGCTCTTCCAAAAGAGACGCGAAAGAGAGGCTTTCGCACCGCCTGTAGAAAGACATCATAGGGAATTTCTGCACCCGGCAACGGTTCGACAAGAACCGTGTAGACAACATCAGAGACGTACTCGCGCCTGGTTGGCATCGTCGTATAGGCAGCATCGGCGAATTTGGTGCCATCCTTACTCAGGCGTCGTGGTGCTCGCTGTGGTGGAAACGCCCCTATCACGGGAATATAGGGTCGCCGTTTCTCGCAAGCCACCAATCGCGAAACGGTTTGATAGTCCCAAATCCGCTGTGTTTGGATTACCCTCCCGTCCTCTCCAATGCGGTCATCAAGCCGTGCTGCATACGAGAACGAATCACGCACGGCTTGTCGCGTACAGTGGTCATTCCGCGCAACGCCAAGGGCAGCCCCGAGAATGCCACAAACGGCTGAAAAGGTCGGAAATGCCTCTGTTGGTCGAACACGCTCGTGCGCATGAACTCCCCAAGACATCATTGGCGCTTCAAACCTTAGAGCGAGCAGCCTTTTTTCTTGGCTGCTTTTTGGCGGAGGGCTTTTCGGCGTCTGGCTGCTCTTCTGGCTCGGCTTTCGTTTTCGCATGGTATTCGTCACTCCAATATCTGCAAAGATCATCTGTCAGGGGAATGTCCAAATCGTAACTCGCCAGCCAACCCGGGAGTTCGCTGAAACTCTTGAGACGCGTCCCAGGAAACTCCACGTCGGCAAAATCGGGGTGGATGACGTAGGCAATCTCTCTTTCGACCCCAGTCCCTTTCTGCACTTCGAGATCGCCGGCGAGGCAACGACTGAAGCGCTCAATGTCTTTGAGATAGCCATTTGGATTCTGAACACCATCGAGATGCCGACGAGGTCTCACGCAAGCCGAGGAGGAATTCGTGGGAAACGTCGTCATCTCGACGACGACAACATCGCTCGTGCAACAATTGATGGAATTAGTGTTGCCGCCGGTAGGCGCGACATACGGAAAAATCTCCAACAACGGCGCGTACAACTCGGCCGCTACGCCAAGGTTACCGAGCCGCATGTTTAGCGCCAGAGTCAACAGGTCACACGAATACATCGTCTGCACGGCTCCTGACCAGATGTATTTCGTGCCCAGATATCCAACTTCGTTAACGAGCCTGTCATTAGCCACAAAGTAGTCCGGGGTCAGGTCCGGGACAGGCGTCGTCGAAACGCTTCCAGCGCAAGCCAGAGCCGCCTGGACGGTGGGATAGCCATCGCCAGGTGAGAAATTCCCCAAAAGGCTTACCCAGAAGGAGGGAGGAGCGGACGCCATGGCTGCTTGCCACTTTTTGAGCATGTTTTGCGGCATCGTTTTCCGGTTGCCGCCCGCGCTCTCCAAAATCAACTTCTGGAATTCTTCTATCTGCCACACTTCGAACAGATAGTTTTGGTTGTGGAGTTTCTTGGCATTCTCGCCCGTGAAAACGTCCTGTTCCTCTTCCGTGGTTTTGGGCTTCTTGCCGGTACTCTTGACTGCGGCGTCGAGGTGGATTTCCCTCAGCCAGCCTTCTATTTTGCTGTCTGTCACTTTTTCCATGTTGATTTCTTCAGGAGGTTTGCCGCACGTAAGGCGACACAGACAGTACGCCGCAGCAGCCGCCTTGTAAATGGACTCCTTCGACTCTCCATCGTCCACCATTTTTTGCAGCTGGGCCTTAGCTGCGGTACGCGTTCTTATCGGGATTGAATACGTCGGGTTTCTCGTTGCCAATGCCCGCACGAACGGATGAGTGATCAGCGCAGCCTTATTTGCCTGCGGCGAAATGCGTGTGTGAAGATTGCCATTTAGCGGAATCGTCTTCGGCAATCCATCTTCGCCAGCATTCGGGTTACCAGCAGGAACATGCCGTACTGTGTGTACGCAACAGAAACGCCTCGCATTACGCAACACTCGATCCAACTCGATGTTGTCCATAATCAACAAGTTCATCTTTTTCTCCTTTATAGATATCTTTGTCTGAAACCCTGCGCTTCAGTCCTCTTTTAGTCCACCATAGACAGCATCCCAATACTCGCGATGGATTTTGTCTTGTGCTATGGCGTTCCAGAAAAAAACCTTCGTCCCCATATCATCCCAATCGACGAACACCTTTCCAGAAGTGGATTTCGACCTCGCTTTTTTGAGCAAACTCCGAAAGCACGAAATCGAGTTACGCTCACTGTGGAGGCAAAAACAGAGTTTATTTACCTCATCGTTGGAAAGCCTCCTCAATGCCCTGCCAGTTTTTCCAGCCTTCTCAGAATGTATGGCATACGGGAACAGCCATACAACTCGCGCATACGCAGTGAACGCCCAGCCGTGTGCCTTGATCTCGCCACGCCTCAATAGGGCATAGAAAGCCGCCAGTTTCCTGAGCACCATATGATTCGGCGCAGCGTCAATCTTTGTCCTGATGCCCGGCGGAGATTTCCTGTACTCCTTCCACAGGCGCGAGAACTGCGTCTCCCTCCTGGTCTCCTGTTCCGCTGTCAGACTCGTCATTACTGTTTTCCTTTCGCATCTTCCCAATCGCCCTCAACAGCCGAGAACGCCCCTCTGCAACGCGCCTGGGGCACCGATATCCCAAATATTCTGTCGCGTCATCAAATGCGCCCAGCATCACCGAAGCGATTTTCTTGACTTGTTCCCCTCTCCTTTCGTGGAAATCCGAAGAAGCGCTCAACGCCCGGCTCACAAAACGCTCCATCCGCTCGTAATAGAGTCGTTTGCCGGCGCTGACAGCTTTCTTGCCAATCGTCGAATTCTTATCCAGCCTGCCGTTTACGTCCCTCTTCAGGCATCCAAGAGCGCCCCCTAGTGCGCTTTCTCCGTCGGCTACAAGTCTCACAAATTCACACAAGCATTCGCGATCCCCAATAAACCCGGCGTTAATTGACATGCTCTCGAACTTTTTTCCATGACAAAGGGTGAATTTTGGATTCGTCTCGTAACTCCCCACGATAACTGACAGAGCGGCAACATCATCGACCAAATCTTCTGTGCCGTTGTTGAACGTAGGAGGCAGATATACCTCCACAGACGAATCGCGCTGAAGATTGGGTTGCGTAAGATACCACATGAAATCACGCCACAACGGAACAAACGGCGTAAGCGAGGCATGCTTATCGCGATAGGTTTTGGCTCTTGTGGCGCGCAACCAAACAGCATGAGGATGTGGAAAGAAACCCACCGGGCGACAAAAAACCTTGGGGTTGGCGACGCTTTCCAATCTCCAGTCTGACTCTTGACCGCATAAATCACATCGGACGGCACGATGCTCCCATTCCAAACTAATCATGCACGGTTCCCAGAACATACCACGAAACAAGCCTAATTCGCTCAGATTCACAACCTCGTCTGGAGTCCATCGGTCAAACCAACAAGGTTCGTTCTTCTCGCCAAAAATACCTCGCGATTGTTCGACGGTTAGGATGTTGTGCCAAATGGTTGTGCGTAGATTCCCGTCGGAGATGAGAAGAGAAAAAGAATTTCCCTGTTTGTGTTCGCCGCTTTTTGAGTGTTCACCTCGGTTCACCTTTCCCATCCCGCCTCCAAAAGACGGTCCATGAATTGGTCTGAAGAACATGAGTTTTGCGGTGCATGGCTCACAGATATTTTGAATTTCTTCCGCCCCTGTGAAGAGCGGCGGGCTGTTCCCTTTCGCAAAGCATGCATAGATTGTCTGAGGATCTTTTTTCTTCTTTGTATCTTGGGGCACCTGCATAAATGGATGTACGGGGTCACGCAGTTCGAAGTATTTCCCATACTCCTTGACACCCTGATCGAATCGTTTCTTGCTCATTGGCTTCCTTAGAGCCAAAAACAGCTCCTTCTCGTCTTTTGGCTGAAAGACAACCTGAGTAAGCGATACTGCAAGTTGTATCTGAGCGAACTCCATGTCTGGCATCGGCATCATGGACCGGTAAACTCCGCGTCCGCACAGAACTTCCCGGAGACTGACCACAGAGGTCTTACCATCTTCAGACTCCACCATGAACAAGCCATCCGTCAACAAGTTCATTACCGTCTCCTTATGCCAAACGTCGGACAATACGTGTAATGGTGTTTCTGACCGCACATATGAAGCATGTCACCTCGTTGCTCGGCTACCACATAACAAACTCCGTCTCGGAAATCTTTCACCAAATCACTATGCCAATGGTCTGCAACGCGCACGCAACAGTAATCCAGGTCGCGCAAACAGCGATTCCGATTCTCTCGCATGCGCTGAACACGTTGTGGCGCAGGAAGCCCTCTTTTGATCAATGCATCTTCCATCTTATCGACCGCAGCCGGATGATACAGACGACGTCCATGCTTGTACGGAACTCGATAGAAGATTTCGCCAGCAACAGGTGGTAGCACAATATGAATTTCTCTATCGTAGCGACCCAGACGCGTCATCAGTTCTTCCATCTTCTTGTCGTTCAAGATCACATCGTTGGCATCCATCATCGAACGCCTATTAGCCAGAATGCGATCCAACGCCGCGCTGTCATGTCTCCTAGCGTATTCGGCAATCTCAGGAGGGAGCCCGCGAATCTGAAAATCCTCGTCGTAGACCATCCTCATCAGTTTTCGATAGCCCCGGGGAAAAGTGATAACCGTCTTCTTTCCAGTTCCGTCGTTTCTGGGATCTAAGAGCCTCGCCGTCCGCCATAAGATAGACACGTCCTCATAGATCAACTTATGAAGACCGTATGACTTCACGTTATCCGGATCAGGTGGCAGGATAATGAGACACTCTGCCGCTCTTCCGAGTGCTTCTGTACGCCCCTCCGTAGGTGTTCGCCACAGCCTCCCAAGACGCTGAAGAAGAACATCCACGGGACAAAGTTGGGCTACCAAATAATCAAAATCCAGGTTAAGCGCCTCCTCGGCAACCTGGGTAGCGACAACAATGAGACCCTTTCCGAACGGCAAACCACGTCCACAGTTGTTCAGCAGCCACTCATCGTTGGCGTAACGGTGTTCGGGAAAATACCGTGCGTGGGCTAATTTCTTTTTTGTGGATTTCGACACCATGTCAGACAGCCGTTCATAGACATATTGTGCGTGGGCGACCATGTTACAAAAAATGACGACCTTTTGACCGCTGGATGCCCGTTTTGCAACATCCTCAAAAACGTCGTCAGTCGGGATCATCCTGTCCGCTCTGAACACTTTAACCTTGACCGACTTTTTCACATCGTATACCTTGCGCGACTTACCGTTCACGACCCTCCTGCGGCATTCGACCCCCTCTAATCCCATTGCCTTTTTCTGTCGGATAACTGATATGAGAGGATAACGGGTTTCCCGGCTCGACACGTAGCACTTCACAGGATGTCCATAAAAAGCGCCCACGAGGTCTGCACGAATCGAATTTGGCAGCGTAGCCGAGAGCAGGATAACAGAACCTCCAGACTCATATACCCGGCGCATGGCTATCTTTGTGCATTCCAGTAAGTAAGGGTCATACGAATGTATCTCGTCCACAACCAAAACAGCGCGGTGAAGAGGCAACTGACGCACTTCTCTGTGACGCGTTGGAAGAATGGATAAAGCGAGAAAGTCAATGGTACACACACAAACGTCCGCAAAGCAAGCGAGCCTCCGGTCACTGCCAAGCCACCATGTTTTTGCGGCTAATGGCTCCCCGTGCTCATCTGTCGGTCTCACTGCTCCCGAGAGGCGTTTGGCAAGGGGATTGATATGCGCGCGCGAGTGACTGAGACAAGCCGTAGCATCAGGACCAAAAATCTTCGGGGCAATTTTCACGACTTCAGCATATGTATTGTTAGCCGCTGACATGGTAGGACAACAAAAGATGATATTAGAGCCGCCGTTTTTCTCCGATATCCGCGAGGCACCCGCCATAGCACATGCGGTTTTACCATCTCCTCCCCCTGCCTCAACCAAGCATATGGTAGGCTCATTTGGTATCTTTATCGCATTGAATTTCTTCTGAAAGACGTGTGGCGTGAGATCAGGATACAAAGCATCCCACCCGCACCCGATGACCTTTCTTGGCTCCAGTCCGCTCGCTCGCACGGCTTCTTTGGCGCAAGGCATCCTCATTTTCAGGTAGTCAGCCAAAGGCATCGGCTCGCGGACATATGAGAAAAACTCCTCGGTGCTGGCTAGCCAATCACACACGCACAATAAGCCGAGCGCCGTCTTTCCCAGCGGTGGTGCTTTCCTACGACGAAAACCTCTGAGAAACATGTCACTGGTGTCGCGCATGAACTCAGCCCGAGCAACCTTGTCATACTCAACAAAGCGAAAGAACAAGGAGGAATCAAGAGCCATGGCATTTGGTTTGATTCCGTTGGGGTGCCCAGAATCAAGCATGTAGGAACGATAGGGAACACCGTGATGTCCTGCTTGCTCTTTGATGCGTTCAATGTTCCCCCGCAACTGCTTAGGCCACTTTTCTCTCATGGCGTAGTAGACAGCCATAACATTATGCCAAAAAAGTTTGGACCCTTCCTTCAGTTTGTGAATCTGCCTGCTATTGAGTGACCGTTCCGAGAAGGGAGGATAGCACTCAAAAGCCACGTCCATCAATTTTGCCTGAAAGAGATGGTGTAGTTTGAGAACGTCATGAGTAGCGGCGGAACCCAGAAGACATGCGTACTCAAGAGGGGTAAAATCGCAACATGACCAGCGAGAGTTTTCGAGAATCTGTATCATTACTGCGGCAACATCTATGCAGTGATACGCCGCCGGATGCCACGCTCCGCTTTTGGGATCGTATTTACCCCAGTAGGAAAGATAGGTAGGGGGAAACCACCGCTTCGTAGACATGATTGAATCTCTCATATTGTCCGCAAATCGCTGCGGTCAGCACAGTTAGCACAGTTAGCACAGGAAGCACAGGAAGCACAGTCAGCACAGGAAGCACAGTCAGCACAGTCAGCACAGTCAGCACAGTCAGAGACGCGACCAAGGTGTTAATAAAACAGTCAAATCTCGTTCCGGATTATACAAACTAAAGCCTGTAATTACGTTCTTTTTTTTCAGAAAATGATAAACTTTTTACCGCTTCATTCTTGCTCTGTGGTTTCCATCTGAATAAAACCCGTGAATCCCGCGATAGTGAGCAACCGACGCACCCCCGGCGAAACCCTTAGCCGCAATTCCCTGCCCCTGGATTTGCACTGAAAAAAGGTTGCCGCGACAATGCCGATGGTGGTGCTGTCCATTTGCTCCACCCGACTGAGGTCCATTACCGCCCTTGAGCCATTAGATTGCACAAGCGCCTGGCAGCCGGCATCAAAAGACGCACCATCGAACACGTCATTGATGCGCAAACTACGGGTGAAAACAAGCAGCGTGTTGCCCTCAATCGCGCACTTCAGATCTTCATCGTCCGGAGCGTCCACTGCTAATCCCTCTTCGCAAAAACCTGCACCACTAACACCGGAATATCAACAAACTGGGAAAGTGGGCGCTCTGCCTTCTTGGTGCTCCTTTGGTATTCTTGGTGCCCATTATACGATTATGGTTGAATGTTTTGCTAAGAATTTTGGAAAAATCACGATTTTCTTTCTGAGGAGGGCTTCTTCAGGGGACGAGATTGCGGCACTCTTGGGTTTTGACGATATGCTCAGTTGCGTATGGACACCAGGAAGGAGGCAAATCAAGGACATCTGTAGAGGAAAAATGCCTGAAACCTTCTTTCTCGACCCAGAAAGGACACCCACAATCCCCCATGTCAAATCTGGAACTCCACCTTTCCCTCTCCGGTACGCCAAAATCAACCTGGCTGCGCTGCCAACAGAAAACGCAGATTTCCTTATCCAGCATCCTCAGACAGCCTCATTCAAAAACGGTGAGCCGGCGCAAGCAATAAGGCGGTGCGCTATCCGTCAAATTACCAAAATCGTTCCCTGTCAAGTCCAACTGCATCGACATCTTGACCGGTTTGCTGACATGCTCCTGTAAAGCAAGCATTTGGTTCACAGACGGCATGTGCCCTGCAGCAATACCGATTACCGTCGTTTTGGAACCATCAACGAGCCGATACACGCGGTCCCAATCGGTAGCCCCCATGCAGAGTTCCATGCCGAGAATGACAAGTCCGTACTCTGGTCCTGGGATGCCCTCCCAATCCTGAAAACGAATTGGAAGATGCTCGATATTGCCTTCTCGACGCTGCTCTGCTCGTGGGTCGATGACGGTGACCTTTACCCCAGAATCCACAAAATCACTAATGGGAGATTTGTAGCCCCCAATGTCAATTATCTCCCTACAGTCTCGCAGGAAGTAAGCCGCCAAAACGTTTCGCAGTCTGAAGGGCTCTGACCACAGGTACGCCCATTCCTTCATTTTGTCCTCACAATTGCCACTCCCAGGGCTATCGGCAGATTCACAACCTCGAAGCCGTTGCCGCTTACCTCCTCCAGCACTTTCCAAACTCCGGCTCCGTGGCTTCTTACCCGCGCGTCATGCATGGTAATGACCGAACGTTTGGACATGAGTTTTCCGTATTCCAGCAGGTCATGCCTCGCCCACTCATAGGAATGGTCAGCGTCGATGTGCAGGTAATCAATCTCGACGCCGACAAAATCAGAGAGGGCGTCGCGGGTAGTTTTCGCAATCAGTTCCACGTCAAAATGCTGCAGGAAGAAAGATTCGCCGTCGTGGTAATCAGGAGCGCCCCATCCTGCCCCGGGAAGGTTTGCATCCACCAAGATTGTCCGGCTCTCGTCGCTTATTCCGCAATCCACCTGGGCTTGCCGCATGAGTCTGGGCACGAAACCGCTGCCGGAGCCCAGGCACACCGCTACCTTGGCTTTGAGCGAATAAGCCATCGCGTAATAGACAGCGCCGGCTCCCAGATATCCCGCCGCAGCGCTATGGCTCCTGTGAAACTTCTCGTCCCTCAGAATCGTGTCTATCGTCTTTTGGTTGAATAGCGGTCCTGGCATTTGCACCGTCCGCGACCATCAAGTGTTCGAGATAACGGGGACAATCAGCAGGAACGCCAAACTCTGTAGAATGACGTTCCCATTTCAACACGCACGACACTGGTTCGCCGTTATTTGTGACGACGTATTCGCATCGGCGCGTACTCATGCACACGCTGATTTGGATATCTATGTTCTGTCGCTTCCTGGCTGCCAATACGGTCCCATCTCATCTGCGAGTGCCATCATTTTCTGAATGGCGGCGTCCGGACCTCCCAACTCGAAAACCTCGTCTTCATCTAACTCCTCGATGAAGTCGTATCCCAATTCGCCTACGGTAGTGGTTGCAACAGCCCAATCACTCCCGTCTCTCGGAGCGCTGTCAATTGCGTCTTCCCAGCCGTTTTTCTCAGCCCACTCTTTGAACTTCTCAATCAGTTCATCCTTATCCATTCCGTTATCCTTTCCGCTAGGCTACCGTTGAATGTTTTTTTGAGAGGTCTGATATTGTACCGGTTGCTACGATATGTTCCACGAGAAAAGGACAGTCATCGGGTGGTTTTGCCCCAGACCACAGCGGCATTGGTCCACCGCCGGCACACCACAAAAGATGTTCGCGCATCCTGGTGTTTTGTTTCTCCCATGTCTCGTCGAAAGCCTTTTCCCAAGCAGCCGGAAACTCGCCGTTATTCTCTAACAAGTGCTTCAAGATGACCGCCCTGTTGCAGCCTTTGCATATCCGGCTTGCGAGCATTTCACGCCCTTCCCAGGGACACGATAGGCAGGATTTTGCCCTCTGCTGCAATCTCGTCTCTCCTTGACGCATTGACCAAGCAGACGATGGGTGGCAGCAGGTCAGTCTTAGGTAATTCCGCTTCGAGGAGAGCCCTTATCATGTGGTGCAAGGTCTCCCCTGTCCGAATAACGTCGGTAGCCAGTATCAGGGGACTACCTGGCTGGATGTCGGCTCTGAGCACATGCCGCACCACACGCCCATTTTCCCAGAGGGGTTCAGTGCGATATGTCCTGCAGCCCAAGCGTCTCGCCATTTCATAGGCTACGAGTGCCCCAAAGGGTGAAGGACCGAAAACGACGGCACCTGACAGAGACGGGCGCAACCAGTTTTCATTTGCCCCTTCTGCGTGAGAATCGCTGGCTTCCATATACAAGGCATCTGCGCATTCCCACACGAAGGAGGGATTGCTCATCAGCCTTTCCAATTGCTCGTCATCTGTGCCCGCTTGCCCCAGTATCTCCCGCACATGCATAGTGGCTTCCTTCAATCATGCTGGGTTGGCATCCCTCGCGACCTTAACCCACTTGTGAATCGTTGTAGGCGGCACATTCACGTGGTGTTTCGCAGTCATTGTTTCGGACGCGCGCTGCAGAGTCATTGACTTTTTCATCACCAAGTCAATTGCTGCCCGCTTGACCTTGGTGGTGAATCGACTCTTTACCGGGGCGAATTTGCTCATGTCTACCGAGAAATGACACCGGCAAGTAGGACAAAAATGCTGGCTATATTTGAGCACCAGCAGCCTACGCACGTCAGCAGAAGGTGATTTGTCGTGGAGTTTGCGCACCTTTGTGTGGGTCTTTTTGCAATCCTGGTGACCACACGCGGGGCAATCACATAATTTCTTGCTCAGGTCGATGTCGCTCTTTTCCACGTTCATATTGTCCTCCGGCTTCCTGTCTGCGTCAAAAGATGGCTTTCCACAATATCTAGGACATTATACCGTCAAAGTTGGTCTTTTGCACAAAATTCTGTGCAATTTCGCCCGGAATTCTCACACCACTATCCACTCAACCCGAAAGGGGCACTGTGATGGAGGAACACCCGGAACGACGTAATGCCAGCCCTTTGCAAGTCGTCCGTCGGTACTGCACTTGCAGATAATTCTCCAACCTTCCATCCAATCCGTTTCGGGGTTTTGGATGGTCATGTATTCGACACCTCCGAAGAATTTGCACTGTCCGCATATCATCTGCACATGTGCGTTGCTCATTCCCTCGGTTCCTCGTTTGACTTCAACACTCTGAATACGATTTTCCCTTCTTCTTCGCACGCTCCAGCCACTGCCAGTACCCGGATGTCCTTCACGGTCGGGGCTGTTGTAATAGCGTCGCACAGTTTTTGCACGTTATCCAAAATCGCTTCTTCCGTCATTGCGTCTTTGGGCTCGACCTGTACCACAAGCCGGAAACACGAAAAAGACGAAGGGAGATTGCCCTCCTCTGTGGGGATTCCTCCCTTGGTCGCTTCGCCGCGTATCTGCTCTACTTTCTCCCTGACCTTCTTTTCGACGATGCTATTGATGATTTTCTCTGTGTCCTCGCGTGCTTTCTCGTGGTCTTTGGAATGCCCAAACCAATCCGGCGGACCAAAAGTCAAGAGCACGCAGAAAACCAACAACACAGAAAAAATCCAGTCGTGAAATTTCATCGTCAAAACTCCCGGTAAAAATGAAAACCGAGGACAACCCCGTATTGCATGCCCCGGTCGTCCTCGTCGTAAAGATGAGACACATATGGATCATGCAAGCCGCGCATTGCCTCCATTTCGCCTGTTACGATTCCGAATTTCCAACGACGAAGCGCCAATCGGTAGTTTTCATCCGCCTCTACCGTTGTAATGGCGCGACCAGTGAGACTCCACCCGTCCACTCGATTGAGGTTACAAGCCATCCAGAGCGCCGCGTCCCCGATGACCGTGTGAGCCTTTCCAGTGTAGACAGGGATGCTGAGCGGCTCCAACAACTCGATTTCCTTTTCTACCTGGGCTTCGATACCTCCGTGGGTCAATTCGCTCTCCATGACGAGTTCCGTTCCCCGCTCGGCATTCCAAACGCTTCCCGCCCACACGCAGAGGACTATCGCCAGCAGCACCGTCCCGAGTCTCATCTTTCCTCTCCTTTCTGCTTTTCTTTCGAACTGGCGGCTTTCCTTTCAGCGATTATCTTTGTCGCCTCCTCCATCGTCAATGGTCCTTCATAGCCTTCGATATCTTCCACGTAAGGACAATCAGTGGGCAATGCTCGCCTCTCGATGGATTCGGCAACAGTCAGACAACCAACCCCCATCCGGAAGCGCTTCTTGTAGACAGTACAGCGCCTGGTCTGGGGGTCAAAATACCGACACGTTCGGTTGGTGAAAACCAGCAAGCCGTCCCAGAACGTCTTGAAGTGACAACAACGCCCGCAGCGAAGGCATCTTTCCTTTTTCTTGCGACGACTCATTGTTGCCGTTTCCACCTCGAAGCCAGCGCCTCATCCTGCAGGTAGCGCCTTCCAACAACGTTCCCCCGCACTGCCAGGGAGCCATCACCCAGGTCATATTCCCCTTCATCAGCAGACACGATACTGACCGTCGGCACAAGCGTTTTTTGGTCGTCCTTCTCGCGTTCGCTCGTTCCGAACTCCCACATCTTGAATTTTCGCACATGCAGTATTTTCTTCCCTCCCTCTCGCCATCCTTCCTCGGCTGTAACGTACCTGTCGAGAAAACCAGTCTGAGGATTGAAATAGGGAATACGCAATTCTTTGAAACGCGCTCGAAGGGGTGAGACGCCGGCAGGGTTTTCACGCTCCTCTTGCATTGCCACCTCGACTCGGCGCTTGATTTCTTGCTGCATATCTTGTGGTATTTCTCTTGCCTGTTTACGAGTCTCCTCGACCATCCACAGGCAGTAGACTAAACTGAAAACGATAAAGAACGTCCCCCCAGCGTAAAGACCCATCACGAGCCTCTGCGGCTTCTCTCTCATGCCTTTCCCTTTCCCGTTACATATTACCGGCTACGAGTTGTTCCACGTGATAGGGGCAATCTTCCGGTATCGCGCCTATGAACCACCAACATCCCCCTTTACTCTGTCGGTTCATTGACGTGATAACCGCAGAACAGCGTCCTCTCCCTACAGCCCTTTCACAACGACGACAAATAAACGAACAGGGACGCAGCCTTTCACCCCTATCAAGATGAATTTCTATCACGCACTCGCATAACTCCATCCAGGTGATAAGCCTCCCGTTCGTAAGACAACCGGTGCGTTCCCACCGCGAGATGGTTGAGGCACACACATCCATCAAACCAGCCAATCTCGCTTGTGTCAGATTTGCCCTTTCTCTGGCGTTTTTCAAGAGGGAAGTGAGAACACACAAGTCCATCACCCGGGTCTCCTCATCGGAAAACAACAACGCAGCACGAACGAATCGCAAACTCTTTTCGTGGCTTATTATACCAACGAGAAAGAAAAATTGCGTGTTTTATTCGATGCGTTCTACTAATTCTGATTTGGCAATGGTTTGTGGTAGGACGTTATCGACGACTTTGCCGAAATAGATACCCTGAGACGCGCACGCTTCAGCTACCAATTCGGAGCACACGTATTGGTTGGGGTGAGGGTCGCCGGCGTTTGATTTAAGTTGGTCTGTGAAAATACGATAAGCGAGGAGAATCACCTGAACGAAATCATAGGGACAACCCAAGCGCTCGCGGCAAAATTGACAGATAGCCTTTCGTTGGGCGTCGGTAACGGTTTTCAAGCGATAGACGGCTTTGTCTTCAATGGAGTCAAGTTTCTTCTCACAGACACCCTCGAATGGCACAGCGCTGATAAATTTACCCTCCCCATTATACACGCCGACATGGCTCCACTCACTGCGCGTCACGATACGCACAACCCAAGACGCCCAGGTGTTTTCTCGCGAAAGAATGAGGTCTCCTAGAGCGAGTTTGCGAGCCATGTCTATTTCCCCCCTATCCCTTGATGAATCGCCGTCTTGTTGTAGGACGAATGACGGGTTGTTCTTTCTGAGGCTGTTTTTCCTTTTCCAGTCGTTCTTTTTCGGCTTCTGCTTCTGCGCGCTCTATACTTCTCTTCTGTTCTTTGAGTTCGCGCATTGTTCCGATACGTTTTCTGATTTCTTCACTGGACATAGCGGGCGGCAGTTTGTTGCCTCCCTTGACCTTGTTCTTTTTCATATCACATCCCCCTACGCTGCCATTGAAGACGAGGAACTACTCGACGACGAGGAGGAGTTACTCGAAGACGACGAAGATGAAGAAGACCAAGAAGAACTGCTCGACGAGAACGATGAAGACGATGAGGATGAAGAGGAGAAGCTACTCGACGAAGACGAACTGCTCGACGAGTGATTTGCGTTTGGAATGCGGCGCAGGTTGTATCTTACCACCAACTTCGGCGGATTGTTTCCAGTTGACACGTATCGGAATGTGAAAAACAACTGCCACGGCACATCAGACCCGTCAGGCGAAATGAAATTCGACAGATTGGCTCCCTCAAAGACGTATTCTTTCTCGACGAATTTCTTGACAACGTAGCCGGGGAGACCAAAGATGCCGTTCTCGTCGCTGATCATCATTTCGACGTAGTCACCCCAGTCAGGAGTGCCGATGATGTGGTACTCCCCGCCTTGGAGAGTCAAATCCTCGGAAAACTGCTCCGAGAATTCATTGTCCTCGTTGGCAACAGGTTCGTATGCAAAACTACGGCGATAAAACGACCTGCCAGTGAGGTCCTGCAGCCCCTTAAGCGTTGCTGGCAGGTTGATTTCCGAGTCTACGATCTTGACATCTTCAACAGGGTCCGGAGGCGAATATGGCCAATCATCCACGGCTTTCTGGTTGGCGACAGCAGTAGCCAAGAGAGTCTGTTCTTCGGATGTCAACTGCTCCGCAAAGGTGAAACGCAACAGGGTTCCGGACATCGTAATAGTGCAATCCTTACCCAGGTCCGTCTGCACCCGTTGCGCCATTGTAATCGGCTCGCCCGGATGCCCCACATTATAGGTCGATGGGTCCGAGTGAATGGTGTCCCCGTAAACCCGTGCATGGTCGTAGTTGTATGCCATCTCACCGCCCCTCAGTACGCAAGGAAATCGACACGAAAGTAGAAATAGTAAGCCGTCGTGCCAATGCCGTTATGATCTATTGTAATACCACCCGTGTCGCCCGCCGATGCTTGGACGAACACACCGGAAAGGTTCATCTCCGTCATCACATCCGCTGTGAAATCGTAGGTGCCGGACGTGTCTGATTCTTGGTGTTGATTGATTGGTTCGTTCAGCGCGTTATAGGTACTGGTCAGGTCGATATCCACTCCACTGACGGTCGCCTCCGCCGTAACGATCCCGTACAAGCCGACAATCTCAACAGCCTCCGCCGGAAATGCGACACCGAAGGTATTTGTGGCGTTTGCCGTCATCTTTACACAAGGACGGCCACCATACTCCGCGACTGAACTACTTAGTGCCGCGTATCTAACCGTGCGCAACCGAAGAACGTCACCAGCAAGCAAAACAACCTCGCTCAAATCAACATAATCATCACCTTCCGATGTCTGCACTACCCTCGATTTTACGGTGTTCGTGAAAGTCGTACTCGTCTCATAAATAACCGCGCCGACCATTCGCAACTCACGAAACGGAAGCGTCTGTAGCTCGCTCAGGATGTTGTACGCTTCTGTCCTGGCAAACAACGTGGCATATGTAATTGACTCGTACTCTCGTCTGCCTTGGAAAACAACCATCGGCTGATTCGGATCGTTAGTGGCTGCTACAAATGACAAAACGTAATTTCCATCGCCAACCTCTGTCTGCTGCCACGTTGAGCCGGTCCACTCGTTGAAGGCGGCGAGCCCCGAACCGCCGCTATAGTTTTTCAGAGGAAAATTGTCTGCTGTGTCTTTTCTCCAATAGCCGCTTGCCCCATCCTTGTGAAAAATGGGAAGGACAGCAGGCACGGCATCTGCGGCAATACTGAAAAGGATATCCTCATCAGCAATAGTTCCCGCCGCGTAACCAAACTGGGCATGCGCATCCAAAGAACCATCGCCGAACGTGAAATCCTCCAATTCAAGCCCATCGAGATATTGCGTGTGAACCGAATTGTGCAGAATAAGATGGGTCACGCCAGGCATGAAGGCGTGTCTTTCATCTCCCAGTGAAATGGCTGTTTTATTCGTGGCATCCCAGTAGATAACCGACACGTATGCATGGCGCGTCAAAATCTCGTGAGTAAAGGTCTGCGTTGCCGTGAGAGCGTAGGTGTCTTTATCGAAATAGAAATACCAGATGCCCTCTGTGTCGGTGATCACTACGTCCTGCGCCGAACTGTAGGATACCCGGACTCCCTTGACGAAAAACTCGAAACTAGCAGCCGCAGGAGCGATGGTAAACGTCAAGGTGCCATCAGCAAACGAAATGGTGCTATCCGTCCTGTTCTGAAAACCAGTCGGCTCGTTCGTAATGGTTCCTTCGTTCAACAGGTACCAAACCGCCGCACCGGTACTGTTGTCAACGCATACCCAAAACCTCTCTGTCGCCGTGTTAACCCAGAAATCCCCAACAGCAAATGCGTGACCCAAGCCAGCGGTATCAACACCGTCATTGTCAGGAGTGGGATCAACAGTATCGGTCCAGGTGCCCGGCAGCCCCTGAACGGCTTGATAAAGCGCGTAGTTGTTCATCGTCGACGCCACAAAGTTCGTGCCGTCGCCGTTGTCCTTAACCTCGTTCAACTCGGCAGGCTTAACGTACCTCTCCCATACTGCGCTACCGATAGTGGGGTCCTGGCACTTCCACCACGTGTCAGTGACAGTGTTCAGCCACTCAGAACCATAGTCATACCCGGCATTAAAATCGTCGTTAACTGTCGGGTCTACGGTGTTGAGGTGCGTTTGTCCGCTATCAATGACTGACCGAGGCATTCATGACCTCCACAACGGCTACTGCAAACCAACCTCACTCATGTGGGTTCTGCAATAGCCGCATTCCTGTTCGGCTTTGGAGCGCAAGGTACGCGCGCACCACTTTTTGGTCTTCTGCGCCTTGAACGTACATTTCTTCGCCGCAATGCGTTCTTTGATTTCCGCCTGGCTTCTCTGTGCCGCCTCCACTGCCTGCTGCGAGACAATCCCTTCTGCGGCTCCCTCGGCGCGCCTTGTATCAGGAGCCTCCGTCGCAATGTCCCCTTCCAAGCCTATGCGCCTGTTCATCGCACCAATCAAACGCCTGACCATCTTCAGCGCGTTGATTTCGCCGGTTAGTCCCGCAATCTGAGTTGTGCGCTGTTGGATAGCCGTGTTTATCTCGTCCACCAACGCCACGTACCCCTCCGGTCCTTGAATCTTCTCCACAATTTCCATCGCGCGTTCAGATGTCATAGTGCCTCTAACTTGCTCAGTCATCTCATTTCTCCATATTGTCCACACGCAAATGTGTCAGTCGTCTTTTACGCTTGACGACGGTGTTCCTACCGACGGCTGCGCTGCATTTTTCATCCTAACTATTTGCGCACCATATATGTTAAGTTCTTTCCTGTCGGTACGGTAAATCCGAACGAGATCTGACCAACGCCACCTGCGCCACCAGAGCCACTTACCTCCTGGTAGTCGTTGGCTGCGCCTTCTGTCATCAATTGACCATCGACATAGACGTCCAAGTGTGCGCCGCTTCCCAGTGTGTAAGCATGGGTAATGTCGTGAGTCGCCCCGGAAGTGATAGGAGCCGCAGTCGTTTCAACACCCTTATCCCATCCGGATACGTCGGCGATGAGTTGTCCGATTTCCTGTAGCACGGCTTCCACATCAGTACCAGTGTAGTAACCGCCCGCATCTTCTACTCCAACCAGGCTCGCACCCTCGCCGGTTGCAGTGCTGGCAAGGTCCCCCCATTTCTTGTCCAGGAGGTCAAGAGCCGGGTAGATGTAAGTGTCATTCGGAATGACGTTGTTCTCGGTGAACGTGTAGGTTGTCGAGGTCGTGCCGCCGATCTGGGTCTTGAGTTCGGTCAAGGCTGCCTGCACGTCGGACCCAGTGTAATAGCCATTCGATCCTGTGGCTGTGTCGTCAATCGCAACCAGTTCCGCGCCTTCCCCGTCTGTGTCAGCATGTCCGAGTTTGTCACCCTTCGCGTTAACCTGTGCCTGCGTGGTGAGACCGTTGTAGAGATACAACATGCCATCGACTGTCACGTTGTCATCGGTTATTGTGCCCAGCGGTCCCGTCACGTCATGCCAACCGTTGTGCATGAAGATATCCCAGTCCAATGTCTCATATGGACGGCTGACAGCAACGTAGCCAATATCCACGGTCGGGGTAGTGCTGAAGGTGTAGGGCACCTCAGAACCGGTCTGCCAAGAGTACCAGGTTATGGTGTAGGTGCCGAAAGTGACGACGATACCGCTTCCAGCGCCCAAGGTGTCAACAGTGATGGTGCCACCCAATCCGGAAGAGTTATCAGCAACCACGGTCTGTGCGCCGGTTCCGCTGTAACTTGCGATGTGACAAACTAACTGAGTGGTGCCGGAATCCTTGTAGATATTGACGTGGTAATTGCCGCCTCCGTCATCGACAACCGTGAAGTACAATTTGTTCTCTGAGTCGGTATTGACGCCGCTGACAATCCCCGTGATATTGGAATAACCGGACAGCAAGTTTCCACTGTCACCTGTTTCCGCCGGCGTTGTGTCGAATGTCAGCCGACCGTATACCTCGTTACCGCTGCCATCGTCAAACGGGTCCTGGGTGCTATGGTCACGCACCTCAACTCGATACGCCTTAGTGCCGTTGACAATCACACCTTCGGTTGTGCTATTACCGCCGCCATCGTTGTGATTCGTGATGGTTTTGATTGCCGAATCGAAGAGTGTAGTGCTGCCCGTGGCTGTAATCGCGGTTCCTGTGGTGAACCCGGAAGGAGCCAATTCAGCGATGAAATACTTGTTGGCTACGGCATTCAAGGTCATATCGGGCTGGTCGTACCAGTTAGTGAGACCCAGATCACTCTTCAGGAGCGACCGCAGTACATTCAAATCGCCTTCCAGGTGGGTCTGACCTTCGGCAACGCCAACGGTGTGAACGCTGGCAACCGCGTCGTCGTATGATGCTGATGCGTCTACTTGCAGTTCCTGACTCAAAAAGCTGCGAGGCATGATAGCTCTCCTTTCCTAGACGGTGGTGACTTCGGCTTTGATGTACCCGACCATCATCCAATCCTTTGGTCGGGTGTACGTCTCTTTCATCATAAACGTCTCATCATCAATAATGTCGAAGCCATCGTCATTTTCCTTAGACACCATCAAGCCTCGTATCATGACCGTCAGTGAAAGAGGCACAAAACGGTCAGGTGTTCGATATACCTTGCCGGCTACGAGTTCTGTCAACTGCGACGGACCAATCCACACAAGGTCCCTGCCAGGTATTGGGATACCGACTATGGTATCGCCGGTCACAGACTCGTCGTAGACCTCCACCAGCGTGCAAAATTTCTCAAATGCTGTGCCAATGTCAAAGTGGTAAATGCTCTTCCGCCTTGTCTCATCTGGTCCATCTCCGCCAATAGCACGTTCAATGATGATCTCGTTCGTCACCTCCGACTGCAGGATAAAAGTCCCCACCGCCAGTTTGAACTCACCCTCGTCGCCCTTAATTCCTCGAAGGCGCGTCGATGCCTCACCGAGAATGAATTCTTTGACGACGCGCCATTTTTTCATCTCGTACCACCAGACGAGGAAACACACCACGTTCGGACAGCCCACGACATGTGACTGTCTACCAAGGTCGGAATATAAAGAAAAAGTCAGAGTTCGGCAATACTATCTCGCAAGGCTTCGTCGTCGCCTAATTCTTGAGCCTTGCCGAGTTTGCGCCTGCTCTTGGAGGGCTCTTCTTCGACATGAGAAACACGAGCCGACTGGACAACATCAATATCAGGCAACTGGGCACCATCAACTGAATCAGCCGGTGTTGTAACTGCTTTGTTTTCCCTTTGTTGTGAAACACGCTTGGCCCGGCGCACCCTCATCCCTGGCTCGGGTTTTTCTTCCTCTGCGGCATCCAGGGTATTAGGAACGCCCTTAGCCAGGGCACGGTGGGCATCATCGTTCGGACACCAATACGGGATTCTATCGAGGGCGGTGCTATCATTGTTGTAGCAAACGACCGTCCCTTTGTCCCACAGGTTTTCATCCGCCTGTGTCCAAGGGGTTTTTTGAACGCGCCTGTCTCCGTTGACGCCAACCAAGACAGTCCGGTTCCTCGTGATGCAGTTCTTACATATTGCCTTGTTGAGCATACAGTTACGCCTTCTGCTCACAAGTTCTACCTGCGACGTTTCTTGCGCCTCCGGTCTTTCTTCTTGTTACTCTTTGACCGTTGTTGTGGGCGAGAAGCCTCTGTTTGTGCCCTCAGCCGTCGCAGCGGACCTTTCAAGGAACTCCGCTCGGTTTCTGATAAGTGGTCGATGAACAGAATTCCGTCCATGTGGTCAATTTCATGCAACAAGACGCGCGTGAATCTACCGATGCCCCGAAAACGTTGCATGTTACCGTCCAGGTCAAGAGCCTCGACAATGCATTTTGAAGGACGCATAATTTTCTTCCAGATGCCGGGAATTGACCAGCAACCCTCGCCGTCTCTCAGTTGTTCTTCAGATTGTTCCACGATGACAGGGTTGATGATAACGCGGTTGCAGTCATCATTGTCACGCACCACAGCCACGCGTACCGGGACACCAACTTGGATTGCCGACAAACCAACGGCGTCCAATTCGTCTACCTTGGCGGCGATGCTTTTAGCCAGGTCCTTGATTTCGTCGGTGATTTCCTGAACAGGCTGGGACACCTCCCGCAAAAGCGCGTCCGGATACAAGATGATTTTCAAACTCATTGCGTCCTTACTCCTAACTTTTCCATCTCCACGCGGTATTTTCGGATTGCTCGCTCAATCGCAAAGGCTGTCAGGGCACTCACGCTGATTTTCTGTTTCCGGTTTGTGCCTCCTTCCTCAATTTCTACCACCACAGGACAACACTCCTGTCCCTCCGGTCTCTGTTGACCCAAGACGACCCTGCTGCCGTCATCAGATGTTTCCGTCACCGTGGTAGAGTGTACTATCACGATTTTTCCTTTCTCGGTTTGCTTCCTTAACGACTTTGTCTCTGGAGTCTCTTGAACAGGCTGGGTTCCGGTCCGCGACACATAGCCAGAAAATAATCGTCTCTGCGCCTCACGTAGAAACGCCACTTATACAGCAAAACACCAATCAAAGGAAGAACAGCAATGAGAAATTCGCCTGAAGCCGGTCCACAATACCACATGATGCCTATTCCCCAGATAGTAGTAGCGGTCATAAAACCTATGGCTTGCTTCGCCGCGCGCATTGCCGCCCATGCAGAAAAGAGCCCTGTCGTCGCGTAGCATGAATTGCACAAGGAACTGTCTCCGACGCCTTGGTGAGCCGTTTTCCCGCAAATGCAACAACTCATTTCCGGCATTTTTCTTCTACCTTCTCAATCAACTTCTTACACTGCTCAATCGAGAATCTGCCGATGTGTGCATCAGCCGGCGTCAATCCCATAACCTCTTGCAGCCACAAATAAGATTCCGTGCGCTTCATGGCTGTCTCCCGCCACAATACGTCAAAAGCGTCATGAGCCTTGATGCGCCATTCTTTGGTTTGCCTCGACGCCGGAAGACCCAACGGCAAACCGCTCTCCCTGTGCGCGCCGTGAGCCCCAGTACACCGAGGATAATTGACACAGCCATAGAACAAGCCATATCTGGAAGCACGCAAAACCATGTCAGCCCCACAATCAGGACATGGATGCTCAAGTTTCGTTCCCAGAGGCAATTTAACACTACTGCCCATGGATAATCTCCTCAGCCTCGCACCCATCTTCATTATAACAACCGAAAGGGGATGTTGGCTGTTTTTCCACCAAATGTTTCAGAAAAAAGCAACATTCATTCGGCGGAAAGGGAGTCACCACCGTGTCATCTCCTACACGTCCGACAAACCGGATTGTCGAGTTGCCTATCTACCGCTCTCACCTTCCCTCACAATCTTCATGACGCTACGCCCTTCTGAAATCACATGCTCAACCGCATACGGGCACCTATCTGGAGGCAGTCCTTCCGGGTCCACGCCTTCGAAAGGAGCAACCTTACAAGCACGTCTGTTGCCAGATTCCGTCACGCGGACAGCAGGAACGCGCCCCCAGCACTTTGTACACACCTCCCGATTAAGCATTTTGCGCTTTCATCAGATGCTCGACGTGATAAGGACAGTCAGTGGGAATACCACCGACCGCAGAAATCGCGAGGTACTTTCCATCTTCGTCTCTGGCGACCGTACAGCATACCGAAGGCATTGCTCGACCGTGCGTGTTAATGCCCATCACACCGCTCCAGCGCATTTCCTCGAAGATGCCCCATTTTCGGTCATGCGCCACAAAACACTTCTCGCAGACCGCTTTGTTCAAATGGCACAATTCAGGATTGCTGCCTTTTGCCAATTCTGCGCAACCTCCGGGATATTTTCAACCGTCGCCAAAATCTCTGCCAACGATTCAAATTCTCAACTGTTCTCTGCAGCCCGTCATAAACCATCAAATATTCCAAATGATACGGACAGTTAGGCGGCACAGGATACTCGAAGATAAAGCCCCGCCTCTTGCTCCAGGAACCTATGTGCTTTTTAGCCTTCCAACACCAGACCGGTCCCCACTCGTAGTTTGGTCCAGATATGTCTTTCGACACCTCAAAGTCAACGCATCGACCACAAATGCGAGGGAGGGGTACTAGAACGTTGCTCATTCTCAATCTTCCTGACAGCGGGCTTGATGAGATTGAAAAGCGCCCTGGAAGTTTTTTTGTCCTTCCTTTTCTTATTTTCTGCGTAATCCTCAACACGGCGAACCGCGTATCTCAGAACAGCAATTTCCTGTTTCATTTGTGCTTTCTCTTCCCAGAAGGCGGTGTTCAGACGCGAGCGAATGCCTTCAATGAGCACCTTCCTGGCATATAAAATCCCTAGCACGATTCCAATTATCAAAGCGCCAATTCCAATGAGCAATGTCGTCGTTATTGCTCCCTCATGAGCTGTAATATCCCAGCGCGAAACGATGACCACAGTGCAACACCCAACGACAAAGATGGCTCATGTAATCCTCCGGCGTCACCTCATCTGTGAAGATTACAGCACCACGCTCAATTCCGCGCAACTTTTCTAATTCGCCGAGGCTCCGGAAACTACTCTCATGAAG
>Ga0180431_10001587_pt1 | contig 31515 bp, 28 predicted proteins | sample SS_ome_11_FD_132459 | JGI IMG/M metagenome (GOLD analysis project Ga0180431, IMG submission 132459) | Hypersaline lake sediment archaeal communities from the Salton Sea, California, USA - SS_1_MS_1 metaG | ecosystem: Environmental > Aquatic > Non-marine Saline and Alkaline > Hypersaline >... | reverse complement strand
CTCTTCTATCTTTTCGGTGATGTCCCGGAAATCGTACTTCTTCTTCGTTTTGAACTTAATCTCCTTAGCGAGTGTCTTCATTAGCTAAGTTTATCTTTAAGGATTTCTTGGGCCTTTTTGGGATCCGCTCTGCCCTGGGTTTCTTTCATAACCTGTCCCATCAGGAACTGAAGGGCGTTTTCCTTGCCGTTCTGGTAATCCTGGGCTGGGCCTGGATTAGCAGCAATGACTTTTTCAACAACCTTGATCATTTCTGATTCGTCGCCGACCTGCTTAAGGTTCCTGTCTTCCACAATTTGCGAGGGGTCCTTGCCGGTTTTGTACATTTCAGCCAGGACTTCTTGGGCTGCCGAACTGTTTATTTCACCCCTATGAACGATATTTATAAACTCAGCCATATTCTCGGGGGTTATCTTCAGTTCGGTAAAGGAAACGCCGTCTCGCTTAACATATTTCATCAGCTCGCTCAGAATCCAATTTGCTGCCGCCTGCGAGAAAGCTGAGGTGTCCTTGTCAACGTCACCCGGTTTGACATCGCCGCTGGATTCCGCCCAGGCTTTAAGCTCGGAGACTGTATTCTCGAAAAACTCAGATAAATGGGGCTCTCCGGCAAGCACCCTGGCATCCTCTGGTTTAACACCCATTTGTTTAACAAATCTCTTTTCCCGGTCCCGCGGCATTTCCGGAAGTTCTGTTTTGATTTCCTCAACCATGGCTTCTTCGATTTCCATCGGCGGCAAATCAGGTTCCGGGAAATACCTGTAATCATGCGCTTCTTCCTTGGAACGCTGGGGCTGAGTTACGCCCTTTATATCATCCCAACCACGAGTTTCTTTCTTGGTTTCCGCTTCGCGTCCCTCGGACATCAAATCCTGTAGACGTTTCTGCTCGAAAGCCAGAGCTCTTTCCACCGCCCGAAATGAGTTCATATTCTTAATTTCCACGATCGCGGTAGTTCTGTCACCATCGCGAACACTGATATTGGCATCACAACGCATCTGCCCCTTTTCCATATCCGCGTCAGAAACACCCAGACCGCGCAAAACCTTTTGCATTTCCTGTAAAAACAGCTTGGCTTCAGCCGGTGATTTCAGATCGGGCTCGGTCACCATCTCAATCAAGGGGGTGCCGGCTCGATTGTAGTCCACCAGACTGTAATTGACTTTCGGCGGATGAGTCAGCTTGCCCGCGTCATCCTCAAGGTGAATGCGACGCAGTCTGATCTTGATATCTTTTTTTCCTTCCGGGTCAGAAATTTCCACTTTGCCGCCCTCGCAAATCGGTTTGTCGTATTGCGATATCTGATAGCCTTTGGGAAGATCCGGGTAGAAATAGTTTTTACGATCAAATTTGGAGAACTTGGCAATTTTGCAATCAAGCGCTAGCCCGGTCAAAATCGCCCAGCGCACCGCCTGTTCATTGATAACCGGCAAGGTTCCCGGATAACCCATGCAAATCGGACAGGTGTTGGTGTTTGGCGAAGATTCCAACGAATCATTGTCACAACTACAAAACATCTTTGTCTTTGTTTTGAGCTGGCTGTGAATTTCCAAGCCGATAATTGTTTGCATATGTTTGTTTTGATTCCCGGTGTTAAATATCAATTTTGTCCAGAGCGGCACGTAGTTTTTGCAGCGCCTCTTCAAAATCGGTGAAAACTATTTCGTGGACCACCGCCTTGTTCCCAAGCGCAATTTTAGAAACCGCGGCATCTTTTTCATACAAGAGAATGGCAATAGCATTGTTGGCCCGGGCAATTTCGAGCTCGGTGCCAACCCCTAGGGCCGGCTGACCGACATAGGCAATAACGATGTCAGCTTTTTTGATATCTCTCGACTCCGTTTCGTAGACTTCCCGCGGGGTAAGCTCCGGATACAGAGCCGGGTCAATCACCCGATGCGGAAGGAATGAATGCCAACCTTTCTGTCGGCAAGCCTTGGCTATCTCCTCGTAAAACTTGTAATACTTTTGTCGCTCACTTTTGGTGAGGCAGGAAACCGGACCAGAAATGTGAACTCTAATCTTCTTCATCGGCTGTTTTATCCTGAATATATTCTTGCCCGTTTTTAAGGCAAGCCTCGGCCCGGGCTAATTCCTCGCCGAGGTACATAGCGTGATGAATATCTAGGCGGTTTTGAGAAGCTATTTCACGACGGAGCTGGCGAGCATTTTCTCCGCTGAACTTGGCCAGCTCTTGTTTATTTTCAGGATGGTGATGAGTAACAATAATTTTCTTATCCTCAACTTTTATTACATAGAAACCGAAGGGGTCAGCAAAGTCCGGTTCCCACTGTCGATATTTTTGTAGCGCCTTTTCCACCTGGGCGTAGTAATTATTATAGATTTGGGCACTGCTGGAAATTATAGTGAGGATACCGGTGTCAACATCCAGTCCCTCGGCGATCTTCTTTTGGATTGCTGCCAGTCCGTAGGCATTCTCGGGCCACCCCTGCGCCATGTCATGGCTACGGAAATAGGCCGCCAAGTTGAGTTTTTCGTTAACAACCATAGGCTGAATCAGGATTAAGCAAGGGCTGCTCTTGTGTTTACGCATCAGCTCATCCTGAACATGCCAAGTGATGGCAACCCCTGATTTGGAATAACGATTACGTCGGAGCGCGTCAATCAAATCCTCCAGCTGGTCAATCTCGCAAACCCCATTCTTTTTCTTGATGTTTTTATCGAGATGATCACCCTGGCCGAACTCAAAGTCAGTTAGTTCATCAGTAGTTTTTAGATAGTCAATGAAAGCCGGTTTTTCATAAAGATAGGCTCGAAGCTTGTTACCATATGTGTAAGCCTTGCCTTCCGGCAGCTCGGGTGACAGAATTTCCTTTTGATAAGCTTCGATCTTTTCCGCACTAAGAGGGACTAAGAAAGGATTAAAAGACAAATCAAGGTTCTGGGGGTCATGTATGACCGCCACGAAGTTGTTGATTTCTTTCACCCACCGGTCGGTACCTGCATCCATCAGGTTTTCTGTGCCGTAGCGGTAAATTGTGTGCATTATTTCCAGCCAGGTCTGCGGAATGGTGTTTCCCCTAACCAGCATAGGACCACCAGGGTAAGGAAAAGATTTAGCCTGCTTTTCGTACGGATACGTACGCGGTTCCGGCGACAACGGTTTTTTGCGCGGCAGTTCCTGGAGCAACCGGTTAACTTCTTTGATTTTTTCATCCAGGCCGGCTTTGGGCATTTTGGAATTGATGTCTATCAGCTCGACATTTTTGGCCACATCATTGATCGCCGCGGCCGGTATATTTTCATCGAAATGGATTGATTCCTCAAAGCCTTCAAGTTCCCGGTCTTTATTCACTCCCTGTTTGAAAAAGGCCCGCAGAGCATTGGCACTGGTGCGATCAGATATCTGATCATCTTTGGCCTTGGAAGAATACTCCTCGCCAATCAAGACAATATAGCGAATGTAAGGATTCGCCAAAATATTTCTGACCATGCCCGCCAGACCGGCCGGGGTATAGAAATTAGTCGCAATTGCCAGATTTTCCTTTCCCAACTTGGGCAAAATCGCGTCCCGCATTGTCCACAAAAAAGTCACAGCGACATTTGCCTCTCTGACTTTCTGATTGCGCGGGTAGGCTACCCTATCCGCCACTGCCACCGGCCAACCCGGTTTTTTATTGGAACCGATGAGGGTGTTGATTTTTTTGAGAAGGTTTGAAGCGGTAGCCATGTATGTTGATTTTTTTATTTTTTGGGGTTTTTGAGATTGAAACATTCTTGTTTGGACTCTTTTGCCGTCGGCTCAGTAAAAATCTTACTCTCACCGGGCGATTTCTGGTGAGCATACTTAGACGTTTTACGCTCGGTATAACCCACTTGTGCAGGCGAACTCAGTTGCTGGAAAACTAACTGGCATATATTCATACCCGGATAGAGTGCTACCGGCATCATCCCGATGTTGGAGATTTCCAAAGTCAGAGCTCCCTCGTGCCCGGGATTGACATGACCGGCCGTTGAATGAACCACGATGCCAATTCTTCCCAAGCTACTTTTGCCGTCAATCCTGACCGATAGATTTTTCGGAAGCTTAATTGATTCCCGCATGATACCCAAGACAAACTCATTGGGGTGTAGCACAAACGGACAACCGTCTTCAACTACAACTTTTTTGGTTAGCCCCTTGAATGTTTTGGGACGGGAAACATCAATATAAGGAATAGAGGTGTGTTGAAAAACCCGAAATTCGTTTGACAGCGTCATATCAAGCGAAGCCCCAGACAATTGAGTCTCCAGATCAGGCATCGGGTCAAAACTAAGTTTGCCCTCTTTGATATATTTCTTGATATCGCGGTCGGAAAGAATCATGACAGTTTATTTAATTCTACAGCTTAAGTCTAACCGCCGGGCCCATCGCTGACGTCAGCACGATTTTCTTGATCAGCTCACCCTTGAGCTTTTCCGGCTTGGCTTTTTTCACAGCTTCAGTGAAAGCCTCTATATTGGCAACGATGTCCTTTTCCGGGAATGACAGTTTCCCCAGAACCTGATGAATATTGGCGCCGTTGTCCATTCTGAAATCGATTTTACCGCCTTTCAGCTCCTTGACGGCTTTGCCAATATTGGGAGTTACCGTTTCTGTTTTCGGGTTTGGCATCAGTCCTTTAGGACCGAGGATCGGGGCAATTTGACTGATAACTTTCATCATAGCCGGTTCCGCCACCGCTACATCAAATTCGATCTTTTTCTTTTGCTTAATTTCCTTCACCAGCTCTTCACCGCCGATAATATCAGCTCCGGCTTCCTTAGCCTCGGCTTCCTTGGCTGGGGTACAAAAAACCGCCACTCGTTTTTCCTTGCCGGTTCCGGCCGGAAGCACAACTGTGCCCCGGACCATTTGTGAACCCTGACCTGGATCAACGTTGAGGCGAATATGAAGCTCAACTGAGGGATCAAACTTGACCTTGGAAATCTTTTTGAGAAGCGTCACCGCTTCTGCCGGCGAAAAATTCTTGCCGGCTACCTGTTTCTTTTCCTCCTGATAACGCTTGCCTCTAGGCATAATTTTTACCTCGTGGTACTAACCCTCTGGTGACAACCGGAGGTCCCACTTTTATCGAATTTCTAATTACTTAAAAAATTTGAGCTGCTGCTGCCCAACCCCTAACCCTTGACCTGGATTCCCATACTACGGGCGGTACCGGCAACAACCTTAGCTGCCTGATCAATGTCATGTGCGTTCAAGTCTACCATCTTCTTCTCCGCAATCTCCTTGACCTGTGCCATAGTCACTGTGGCGACCTTGTTCTTGTGCGGCTCCCCTGAACCCTTCTTGATTCCGGCCGCCTTTTTTAACAGCTCAGCCGCCGGCGGAGTTTTTATAATGAAATCAAACGAGCGATCTTCATAGATAGAAATTTCAACCGGAAGGATGTCACCACCTTGATCTTTTGTCTTCTCGTTGAATTGATCGACAAATTCCTTGATGTTCAGCCCGTGCTGACCCAAAGCCGGCCCCACCGGCGGTGCCGGTGTCGCTTTGCCTGCAGGTATCTGTAGCTTCACAACTGTTTTAACTTGCTTCGCCATGGTTTTATTGATTACGCAGCTTTCTTACCCCACTCCGCTTGATACTCTTTTTCCTGCCGCGTTAGTTCTTTCTTTATTAAAGGTTTAGATTTCGTCCAAATTGTTTTTACCAGCCCGGCCTTATCCTGAGCATTTTCTCCGGCGCTGTCGCCGTAACGGCCGATGGCTGAAACAATCTTGCCGGACTCCATCCGGAAACGTCCTCTGACATCCGGGCCACGCAAACTTATTTCGACTGATTTCGCTGCCTGCTCGACTCTCTCTCCACCTTCACGGTGAAAATTGAGCTCGAAGGATTCACCTGATTCAGACTGCAAACTGGCTGCCTGAATATCCTGAACCTCAGTAATGTCTTGCGGACCGCCTATTTCTTCCAGCATCTGATCCAGCCCGCGGTCAATCTCAAATGACAACGCGGATTCCGCCGCCTCCTGCGATCCTTCAGGAGATCTTTCTCCTAACATGATAGTATTGCCTAAAGTTTCTTAATCTGCAAGAAATCGAGCTCGACCGGGGTTTCCCGGCCAAACATATTGACTAAGACTTTGACCTTGCCCTTTTCTTCATCCAGAGCATTGATCTTGCCCTCGAAATCCTTGAACGGGCCGTCAACAATTTTGACACTATCACCGACTTCAACGTCAATCTTGTACTTAGGCTCTTTGACACCCATTCTTTTTTGCAGAGTCTGAATTTCATCGATAGAAATAGGTGTCGGAGTTGTTCCCGAACCGACAAATCCCGTTACCTGTGGGGTGTTTCTGACCACGTACCAGGAATCGTCAGTCACGATCATTTCCACTAGGACATACCCCGGAAATATCTTCTCTTCAACAACTCGACGTTTACCGTTCTTGATCTTAATTTTCTTCTCCTTTGGTACCAATACCTGAAAAATCTTATCCTCCATATCCAAAGATTCAATACGTTGCCGGAGATTACGGGCAACGTTCTCCTCGTAGCCAGAATAGGTATGGAGAACGTACCAGAGCTTTTCTTTTTTACCTAATTGTTTTGGCATAATCTAAGAGATAAGTTCTTTGATACCAAATGAGAAGAGTAAATCGAGCACGCCGAAAATACCAGCGAGAGCCAAGCTGACGGCAATCACAATAATAGTGTGCTTGATAATGTCACGCCGCGAGGGCCAGACAACTTTCTTCAGCTCTTTTCTGGCATCTTTGAAAAAATCGATTATTTTACCTGTTTCCCAGGCCATATGTTTACAATTCTTTAACCCCGCAATTGCGAGTTTTTAAAAAGCGCCCGGGGGGCAGCTCTATTCCTATTATACATACTCCTGGAAATTTGGCAATACCGTCCCCAATTGCTTTAAAATAAGCACTTTTATCTAAATATCAAGGTTTTGCACAGATTTGGCGTGCGTCGAGATAAAACGCTTGCGCGGCAGCACTTCTTTACCCATCAACATATCAAATGTCTCTTCTGCTTTTTCGGCATCGGCAATGGTAACCTGTGACATCTGGCGGAAATCCGGATCCATCGTTGTTTCCCAAAGCTGGTCAGGATTCATTTCACCCAGACCTTTGTAGCGCTGAACATTTACTCCCTTGCCGGTAACCTCAGCCTTATCTATATCGATCTTTTTCTTCTTTCCATAGCTTTTCACAGTCAGCTTCCCCTTGCTTTTTTGAGTACCCAGTTTCTGAACATATTTATCCTTTTCTGCTTCGCTGTAGGCCCATAATTTTTCTTTACCTTTTTGAACTTTGTAAAGCGGCGGCTCGGCAATATAAAGATGTCCGCTGCGAATTATTTCCGGGAAGAATCGATAAAAAAGAGTTAGTAACAGAGTTCGGATATGGGCGCCGTCAACGTCGGCGTCAGTCATGATCACAATCTTATCATAACGCAGCTTGGACAGATCAAAGTCATCACCCAAGGCAGTACCCAGGGCAATTACCAGAGCCTTAATTTCTTCATTGGACAAAGCTTTGTCCATGCGGGCACGTTCCACGTTCAGGACTTTGCCGCGCAACGGTAGGATAGCCTGCGTGAACCGGTCCCGGCCTTGTTTGGCCGAACCGCCGGCGGAGTCACCCTCAACTATGAAAAGCTCGGATTTGCCTGGATCGCGCGACGTGCAGTCAGCCAGTTTGCCCGGCAGCGTGAAGCCATCAAGGGCTCCTTTACGAATAACTGTTTCCCGGGCGGCGCGGGCTGCCTTACGAGCTTTAGCAGCTACTACTACCTTGCCCAAAATTGACCGGGCATCGGAAGGATTTTCTTCCAGATACTCACGCAGCTTGGCCGCTGTTACTTTCTCAACGGCGGAGCGAACTTCGGGGTTGCCCAGCTTAGCCTTCGTCTGCCCTTCAAACTGCGGGTCCTTAACTTTGACACTGATAATAGCCGTCAGGCCTTCCTCGGCGTCCTCACCCACAACATTTTCGTCCTTGTCCCGAATAAGCTTGTTGTTGCGGCCATACTTATTCAGTTCCCGAGTAAGCGCCTTGCGAAAACCGACTACGTGCGTGCCGCCTTCGGGATTCTGGATTGTATTGGCAAAGGCCAGCATCAGTCCGCTGTACTCATCTGCATATTGCATCGCGATCTCAACGAAGACGTCATCGGTAGAAACTTTAGCGAAATGAAAGATTTTATTCTTAGTGTCCTTGTTTTCGTTCAGCTGGCGCACGTAGGCAACGATACCGCCTTCAAAATAGAAGGTGTAGCGTCGCGGTATCTTTTTGCCCTCAACGTAAGTTTTGCGCTCGTCTATGAGAGTTATGCGAGTGCCGCTGTTCAGATATGCATACTGGCGCAGGCGGTTCAGAACTGTATCGGTATCAAAATCAACTGTGTCAAAAACATTCTTATCCGGCTTGAATTTGATTATAGTGCCGGTCCCGCGCGCCGATTTAACAGCCGCAACCTTCTTCCGTGGTTTGCCGTAATCATATTCCTGAACCCACAGCTTCCCGTCCCGCTTGACCTCGGCAATAGTCCATTCGGAGAGTGCATTTACGACCGAGATACCAACCCCGTGCAGACCACCGGCAACTTTGTAGCCGCCTTCGCGGGTAAACTTGCCACCCGCGTGCAATTTGGTCATGATCGTCTCCAGCGCACTCTTCTTGGTCTGCTTGTGCTTATCAACCGGGATACCGCGGCCGTCATCAGATATTTCAACTGAGCCATCCTTCTTGAGAATGACTTCTATATTTTTGGCGTAGCCGGCCGAAGCTTCATCAACCGCGTTATCAACTATTTCCCAGATGAGATGATGCAACCCGCGCGGGCCGGTGGAGCCGATATACATCCCGGGACGCTTCCGGACCGGTTCCAGGCCTTCCAGAACCTGAATTTGCGCAGCCGAATAACCCGAAGTTTTCTTCCGGGAAGTACGTTTGCTAGCTGACTTCTTAGCCGCCTTTTTCGTAGTTTTTCGTTTCTTTTTACGAGGCATAGTAAAACAAAAAGAGACTTCTCTGGAAACCCTCTTTTGCGCTTATATAAAGCGTAAAGTTGGTTTTCTTACTACTATAAATCTAGCAAATACTACGGGAATTGTAAAGAGTTTTTTGGGGATATTTTTTGGCTTATTTAAAGGCAAAAAAGTGATAATAACTTGACATAATTGGCTTTTTATGTTAATCTTGGTTTATCAGATATGGAGGTATTTATCATGTTGTACTTATTGCTTTCCCTGGGAGCCTTGTTGCTCCTCGGTTCTGCCGGACTTTTCCTGATCTGCTGGTTCTGTGAGTTATTTGTCTCGCTGATCTTTGAAGCCGTCACGTTAGGCGGCCTTTCAGCCGACAATCTCATGGACATGACCACGAAGCGATACTGGCAGAGCCTCCTGAGCTGCCTCAGGAGCTCAGTCACGGACATTTGGCAAGACGATGAGGATCCTTTGTGGCTGCGCCTGTTCGATGCTGCTACAATGATCAATTACGCGCTGTGGCGGGCTGCTGGCCTGCTGATAGCAACTATTCTCATTGCCTTACCAGCCAGATACCTGTATCATTTGGCTGCTCTGCATCATGACGATGTCAAGATGTGGGCACCCAAGAACGGGTATTGATCCTAGAGCCGGCGACGACAACAATCGGCTCTCTTGGCACCCTCGACCGCGTTCGGGGGCTGCTTTTTTTAGCTACTTCAATGAATTGACATCCGCAGACAAAAATGGTAAATTTCTATGATTTTCATAGTGGATCAAACTTACTTGAAAGGAGGAAACAACAAATGGAGGTAAACTTCGATGCGGTCCTGCTTGCGGACCAAGGTAATCTCCTGATTCGCCTGGACATTGAACACCATGTACTCAGCGTTCGCGCTGTCGGGGAAAACGACGAGCCCGGCGTTGGCGCAGCCCTGCAGAAAGTCCAGGAGCTCGAACAGCGATGCATCGCCGCTGGCATCCAGCATGAAGCTCTGCAGCGCCGCGGCAAGGACGGTGGAAAATGCACCGATGCCATCGTGATCACGGTTCTGACGAAGTAAACCAAAGCATAAGGCCGTTCCCATCAGGGAACGGCCTCTTAATATTATGACTAGACTATTATTCTCGGACCTCGGCTTGATATCTTTCTTTAACTGCGTCAATAACCTTTTTATGCTGCTCATCCACTTCTTTGTCCGTCAGCGTCCGATCTGGTAATTGATATAGAACGTGGAAAGCCAAACTCTTTTTACCCTGAGGGATCTGGTCGCCTTCGTAAGTGTCAAAAAGATCGACTTGCTCAATCAGAACTCCGCCGGCGTAACCCATGACGGCTTTCAGCTCCCCGACCAGAACATTCCGATCAACGATAAAAGAAACATCTCGGATCACACCAGGAAATCTACCGACTGAAGTTATCTGTTTCTTGTCGGTCGCCAGATCAAACAACTTATCAAAATCAATATCAAACAACATAACAACCGCCCCGATATCATAGGCCTCGAGCATCGCCGGATGCACCTCTCCCAGCATACCGATCTCCTCATTATACTCCCCTTCCAGCTCAGCCTGGCCCTTGACCTTGACACGAATTACCGCCGTCCGGCCAGGATGGAAAGTGCTGCTAGGGATGCCTATCTGCTCATACGACACCCGAGCGTCCTCAATACCAAGTTTCTTCAGCAATTCTTCAATCACACCTTTCGCTTCCAGGAAAGACCGGGAGCTGACCTTGCCTTTAGATTTACGCGGGCGGGAGTTCACCATTGCACCGGTCAGCTTTGGTTCTTCATGCACGCCCTCTTCGTATTTAAGTTCGCGGGTGGCATCATGACCGTAGAAAACATTCCCCAGTTCAAAAATGCTGAACTCCGGGAAATTTTTTAAATTCTCTTTGGTATTCTTCAGTAATCCCGGTACCAGACTGGCCCGCATAAAAGCATGTTCTGGAGAAATCGGATTGGCCACCGGGAGATGCCCTTTGAGATCTTGGACACCCATTTGTTCCAAAGCTTCTTTGCTTGTGAAGGCATAATTGACGACTTCGTTGAAACCCGCGGCCACCAAGACTTCTTTGGCCCGCCGCTCCCAATACAACAACTCGTTGGAATCAGGCGGCTGCAGTTTACCTACTGGCAGCTCTGACGGGACGGCGTCATATCCGATAATCCGGACAATTTCTTCAACCAAATCATGGGCACCGGTGATATCGGAGCGCCAACTCGGCGTTTCAACGACCATGGTTTTGTCCTGGCTGGTTCTCATACCCAAGCGAGCAAAAATCTCCGCGGCTTGTTCTGGACTGACTTCCATGCCGATCAGTTTCTTGACCTGAGCGGGATCAAACTCAATCGTAGTAGGTTGAAAATCACTTTGTTTAATATCAATAAATTGCTTAGCTTGCACGCCCGGAATCATTTCGCTAAGCAGCGCCCAGGCTTTGGCCAGGGTGGGAATAGGCAGCTCCGAATCAACCCCCTTTTCGTAGACACTAACGGCGTCGGTGCGCTGCCCCAGCTGACGAGAAGCCTTGCGCACAGTGATGGCATCAAAAGTCGCCGCTTGCAAAACGATTGTCTGGGTAGCTTCGCTTACTTCACTGTTTTTCCCGCCCATTATGCCGGCCAGGTCGATCAGCTTCTTTGAGTCGGCAATCACGGGCATGCCGGCTTTGAGCTCCCAGGTCTGGTCATCCAGTGTTTCCACACTCTCGCCGTCCTGAGCGGCTCGGACTGACATAGCAGCCCCTTCAATTTTGTCAAAATCAAACGCATGCATCGGCTGGCCCATGTCCAGCATCAGATAATTAGTCAGATCAACAATATTATTAATCGGCCTGAGCCCTACCGCCTGCAAACGAGCCTGCATCCAGTCTGGTGACGGCCCGATTTTGATGCCGGAAATAACCAAAGCCGTATAACGCGGGCAGATTTTGCTATCAACTTCTACTTTTAAAGCTTCCTGGGATTCAAACTGGGGTAATTCAAACGGCTGGTAGCCGAAATCCAATTTTTCGACCGCGGCTATCTCGCGACCGATGCCCAAGTGCGACATCAAATCAGCTCGGTTGGCCGGCACCGACACGTCCAAAATAGTATCACCCCCCTTGGGAGCAAACGGTTCACCGATTTCATAAGACCCCGGGTCTAAAACTATGACACCTTCGTGTTTGTCACCCAGCCCTAGTTCATCTTCGGCGCAAATCATGCCTTCCGACATCTCGCCCCGGACTTCGCGCCGCTCAATCTTAAAGTCACCCGGCAGTACCGCTCCGCAAAGCGCCACCGGCACCAGCTGGCCGACTTCCAGGTTGGGAGCGCCGCAGACTATGTTGAGAGGCTTCTCTTTGCCGACAGCCACTTTGGCCAATCTAAGTTTGTCAGCGTTGGGATGATCTGAAACTTCCAGAACTTTGCCGACCACCACATCGGCGATCTGCCCTGCTTTATCTAAATTTTCAACTTCGGCAGTATGGAACGTTAAAATCTCCTGAAGTTCTTTCGGAGTTTTATTCGTTTTGACGTAATCCTGGAGCCAGGAGTAAGCTATCTTCATTAGAATTGGCGCAAAAACCTTAGATCGTTTTGGTAATACAAACGGGCGTCATTGATATTGCGTTTCATCGACATAATCCGGTCCGGTCCGAACCCAAAAGCGAAACCCTGGATTTTACTAGTATCATAGCCGACGTTTTCGAAAACCTGCGGGTGGACCATACCCGCACCACCGAGCTCTACCCAACCGTCACCGCCACAGACATTGCAACCCTTGCCTCCGCATTTCATGCAGGTCATGTCAATTTCCGCCGAAGGTTCGGTGTAAGGGAAAAAACTGGGACGGAAACGAACTTCTTTGTCCTTACCGGCTACTTTTTGGACGGCCGCCACCAACGTAGCCTTGAGATTGGCAAAGTTTGCTTTCTCGTCAACCAACAAACCTTCCAGCTGGGTGAAAATCGCGGTGTGTGTGGCGTCCTCTTTCTCATTCCGATAAACCCGACCAGGCACAATTATTCGCACCGGCGGTTTGTGTTTTTCCATATAGCGAATCTGCATTGACGAGGTATGTGTGCGCGGCACCAGCCCGTTTTTCAGATAAAATGTGTCCTGCATGTCGCGAGCCGGGTGATCGGGCGGCATGTTCAGAGCTTCAAAACAGTAGTAGTCAGTTTCAATTTCCGGACCACTGACAATTTCGTAGCCCATTGATGTAAACAAATCCGCCAAGCTGTATATGACTTGTGATATCGGGTGAAGGGTTCCGATATTCGGAGCAATTCCAGGTGCGGACACGTCTATCCATTCCTCAGTAGCCAAGTTTTCATATCTATTGTCGGAAATCCCCTGTAGTTTTTTGTTGAGCGCTTCTTCTATATCTCGACGGATTTCATTGCCCAGTTTCCCGACAGCCTTTTTTTGTTCTGCATTCAAATCCTTAATCTGGCGCAACGCCAAACTTACCTTGCCCTTGCGGCCAAGATAAGCCACCCGGAGTTTTTCCAGGGCTTCGTTGGAGTCAGCCGCGGCAATTGCTTCCAAGGCTTCATCTCGGAACTTTTTTAGTTCATCTTCCATGTAATTTTGCGTTTTGTATTCCCGTTATTTCCGGGAGAGGAAAAAGAATTCCAATAGAATCAAGAAACCGACTAATAGTCCCCCATCCCACCAATTTAGCATTCTAAGCGACTGCAGAAACAGGACTCCTACCAGGGCAATCGCAAGCAGGATCCCCTGACGCAGCGACACCCCTAGATTAGCGTACAGCTCTTCCCCGTGGCTGACTGCTACCCGAATCTTGTATCCAATCAGTGTTATTGTTCCCATTAGGGCCAGGCCCAACGTAAGATAAAAAGCCAGTACCGCCAGCCAGCCCCGATCCGGATCAACAAAAAGCACTACGAAGCCAAACGCTCCCCAGCACACAATCGTTGCAAACAACATTCCGATAACATAGGCTTTGAGGGACATATCTATCCTATTATAACCCAAAAACTAAAAAGCTCAAAATCTAAAGCTCAAAAGAAATTTAGATTAAAAGTTTGCATTTCTAATTTTTGATTTTTTATTTCCGGTTCGGACAAATCATCTTGAAATCACAGTGTTTGCAGACATGACTCGAGGGTGTTGCCAAAAAATCGCTGGCACAAAGATCATCCAGTATTTTTATCGTTTCCTCTTTGGTTTTTGCCAGCAGCGGTTCAAATTTCTCCCGCTCAATTGAATACGGTTTATTGTCATCGGTGTAATACAGGGTCAGTTTCTCCGGTGTCAGGCCTAGAACCTGTTCCGCCGCCAAGGCGTAGAGCAAAAGCTGAGTCGGTTTTTTTATTTCCTTTTCCCCTTTCTTGCTGTCCCCCGTTTTGTAGTCAACAATCTCAACCTTCTTTCCGTCCAGTTTATCCACCCGATCAATTGCGCCTTTGAGAACATATTTACCTATTTTTAGGTTGAAGCCTTTTTCGATTGCAGTAGTTTTTGGCCACTTGTCCTTATGTTTTTTGTAAAAATCTTTGAGCGCAGCCTGGGCGGTTTTGTATCTTTTCTGCTCGTGGGCTTTGCTGTCGTAAAACTCATCGATCCAATTATTCTCCAGCATCGCCAGCAGATCTTTCTGGGTTGGCTCTTTCCCCTTCGCTCGTTCGGCGAAAAAGTCGCTCAATGTTTCGTGGACGCTGCGACCATAGCTGAAAGAGTGTGAGCCGGCGGTGGGAACGCGCAGAATGTGAGCAAACTTGTATTGCAGCGGACAGCTCTTAAAAGCTTCCATCTGCGTGTAGCTGAACTTAGCCGGCAGTTTATCCTTTATCTCTGCTTGGGCTGCCTCACCGACAAATAGCTGCTGCTGAGCAATCTCAGTGCCGGACTTCGGTCTGCTTACCTTCACCTTATCTTCAATTTCTTTGACAAAGCGGGATAGTTTGCGCTGACGCTTGCCACCGTAATCGGCCGCACCAGCCAGATACAGCTGGTCCATCGCCCGGGTGGCAGCCACATAAAAGAGTCGGCGCTCTTCTTGGACGTGTGATTCCTCCGGCAGCGTTTCCTCCAGCATTTCGTCCGGCAAAGTCAGAGGATCGCGACGGTTTCTGACCGGAAAGTGTCCTTCAATCAGACTGACCAGGAAAACCACTGGAAATTCCAACCCCTTGGCCTTATGAATCGTCATCACCTTAATAGTATCCGGCCCTTCTTCGATCTCGGCCGGAGCCGGATCCTCGCCGCCCTCGGTGGCCACTGCCAGTTCGGCAATGAAATCGCTGACGCTCTGAGTCTCCCCCGTTTGTTCAAACTGCTGGATCCGTTTGAAAAGCTCAACAATATTCTGGAACCGCTGCTCCGTTTCCAGAGTATCTCTTTTTTCCAAAATCTTCATATATCCGGAATCGCGCAAAAATTCTACCAGCACTTCACTTACTTTTTTGTCACGAGCCAGGGCAGCGTGTTTCTTCAAAAGATCAAACAGCTTAACGATAGATTTCTTGGTTGCCGCCTTAATGCCGGCGACGCTCTCAACCTCATCCATCGCCTCGTATAACGAAAGATTTTTGCGCCGGGCGTACGCCATCAGGCGAATTACGTCCTGCGGGTCAAACTGAAAAACCGGGATCCGTGTCACCCGATACAGACTGGTGCTGTCCAGAAAACTATCAAGCACCGTTAGGTAAGACAGCAGATCCATCACCTCCGGCTGGGTGTAAAGACCTTTGGAAGCTACAAACTGGTACGGAATGTTGTTGCGATCAAGTATCTTTATAAAGGGATCGGCCTGCGAATTTGCCCGCACCAAAATGGCAAAATCACGCCATTCCCGCTTCTCGGCCGTCTTGATATCAACTATCTTTTTGATGACACCATTGGCTTGGCGCTCCACCGTATCAAACCAAATAAGTTCCGGTTGAGTCTGCACAGTTTTCTTGCCCGGCAGCTTGAGATCCCGCCCGATCTCCAGATCTTTTTTGATTCCCAACTTGCGCTCCAGTCGGTCCGGATTATTCCCCTGAATTGATTCGTATGCCATTCCCAAAACCCCCGGCCCGGAGCGATAGTTTGTTTTTAGCACCACCTCTTTGGCTTTGGGATAATGTTTTTTAAAATTTAGAATGTTATTAAGAGCCGCTCCCCGGAAGCGATAGATTGACTGGTCATCATCACCGACAACAGTCAAATTATTATCAGGGTCTGCCAGGAGTTTAAGGATTTGATACTGGGCAAAATTTGTATCCTGAAATTCATCAACCAGAATATATTTGAACTGGCGCCGATATTTTTCCAGCACACTTTTCCGCTTCCGAAAAAGTTTCAGGGTGTACATAATCAGATCCCCGAAATCCATATACCCCTCCGCCCGCATCATCTCTTGGTATTTCTGATACGCCTTCGCCAGCTCCATCAACTTTTCCGCTTCCTCAACGTCAGCCCCTTCTTGGAGTTTGGTTTTGGATTGGAGTTGCTTTGGTTTTGGATTTTGAGCTTTGATTTTGAGTTTTTTAGCGTAAGCCAAAAACTCCACCTCATCTATCTCCTCATCTTTGGCTCTCGAAAATAATTTAAGTAAGGCCTGAATAAACTTAGCCGGGTTCCCCAGCGGCCGATAATAATTCAGGTCAAACTCAAACAACCGCTGCCGGATGAACATATACTGGTCAGCTTCGGTAAGCACTTTGAAATCGGGATCCAGGCCGATCTCCAGAGCGTTATCCTGCAGCACCTTTTTACCAAACTCATGGAAAGTATTGATCCAAAGATCTTCATAGCCAAGCGGTAGCAGTTGATCCACACGTGTTTCCATTTCCTCAGCCGCTTTTTCCGTAAAAGTCATCGCCAAAATTTGGTCTGCTTGAAGTTCTTTTTCAAGCAAAAGCCAGGCAATCCGCCGAGTGATAACGGTTGTTTTTCCCGTACCTGCCCCGGCCACTATCAAAAGCGGGCCGGCACCGTGGATAACGGCTTTTTTTTGGTTAGGATTTAAGGATTCCAGGATTTCCATTAAACCTATTTTAACAAAAAAACCGCCTCAGATAAAGCAATTTTGGTTGAGTTTGCAACAAAAAAATGCTATAATGAAAACAAGCAAGTAAGAATCTTAAAACAAAACTTATGGCAGAAGGTGAAGTTCTTTTGGAACAGGATATCGTCACTATGGCTGACGGCGTCCCCAAAAAGATAACAGTCAAAAAAGAAATGGGCTCAGACGACATGAGCCGCCAGATGGGCCTTGAAGGGGTACCGCTGCTCAAAGTCTATGCTGACTTTGCCAGCACCCAGAATATTGAAGATATCTGGCCCAAAGATTTCGACGCCGCTATCAAGTCCGGCGAGGAAAAAACGATGGTCCGCAATCTCTGCGGCGCCTACAAGCCGGGAGACAAAGATCACTGGGCCGCTGTCTACATTGTCAAAGGCGAACCGTGGAAGCTGGTGATCGAAGTTCAGGCCCCGGGCGAAGAGCTAGTGACAATGGAAACAGAAGTTCCTCCTGAAATTAGCGATATCAAGAAAGCTTACGCTAAATAGAAAGCAAATTATACAAAGAGAGCAACACTAGTCGTTGCTCTCTTTTTTTGCTTGCCAATAAATGCAATTTGTCGCATAGCAATGGCCGCAAATATTTGACAAAAACATATTCTTCTGCTATTAAGAATAGCTGTGTTTCAATTTTGCCACGACGATTTAACTTGACAAGGAGGTAAAATTCTGTCGTAGCGAAAAACACTTTGTACATTCAAAGTTTGTGCCAAACCTAAGGAAGGCGGGAGCCTTCTTTGTTTTTGTAAACTGAAACTGGCCGCGAGGCCCATCTTCATATAAAGGAGGAACCAATGATGAAGATGCGAAGTTACACTCTGTTCCTGGCGATCCTGGTGATCGCCACCCTGACCGTGCCGGCGAATGCCGGTAAGCTCGTCTCGAGCTTCAGCCAGGATCTCGGCCGGGTCACAATCGGAACCGTCCGTGAGGCCCAGACCTACGACATGCCCGCGATTCTGTGGGGTGGTGAATACATGTGGTTCTCCGGCAACGGGAACAACGTCATCACTCAGCGGGGATCGACGCTCAACAAGTTCGGAGTCAGCATCAAGCTGATTCCCGGCGATGACTTCTACGGGCAGGTCCGCAACTACATGTCCGGCAAGACTCCGTTCTTGCGCGGCACCTACCGCATGATTGCCATGGCGAGCGAAGCCGTCGGCAACGATTCGCGCACCAAGCCGATCATTCTGTTCCAGATGACCTGGTCGCGCGGTGACCACTGTATCGCCCGCAAGCACATCAAGCAGCTCTCCCAGTTGAAGGGAGCAACAGTATGTCTGCAGAAGGGCGGACCACACGTGGGCATGCTCGATGACATGCTGAAAACGGCCGGCCTGACCTGGTCAGACATCAAGGTCGTCTGGGTGGATGACATCAGCGGTCCCAAGGGGCCGGCGGTGAAATTCGCCAAGGATCGATCCATCGATGCCTGCTTCGTCGTCACACCCGATATGTTCGGTTTGCTTGGCGACCCGGAGAATCCGGGAGCCGAGGGTACGGTCGCCGATGCACACCGTCTGATTTCGACTTCGGAGCTGGGACGTTCCATCGCGGACGTCGTCGCTGTGCGCAGCGATTTCTACCAGAGCCACTCCGCCTGGTGCGAAAAGCTGACAGTTGCGTATCTCCAGGAAGCCGAGAAGATGGTGCAGCTGCGCAAGAACCCGCGCGATCGCAACTACCGCGCCACGCTGCAGACCGCCATCAACTTCTTCGGCAAAGACGTGGTCCCGAACATGGATGAAGCCCACGGCCTTTTCCTGGACTGTCAGCCGGTTGGTCACCCTGGCAATGTCGTTTTCTTCACTGAGGAGAACAACGTCACCGGCTTTGACGCCTTCAACGCCAAGTCGCTAGACATGGCCACGACGCTGGGCTACGCCACTCGCCGCATCGATCTGCTCCCGTCCGCCCTCGATTGGAACTCCCCCACCTTCAAGAACAACCTCCGAAACACCTCCGTGGTCCAGACCGCCCGTTTCAAGCCGGAAGCCGTAGCCGACGAGATCGAAGCCCTGGCCGCCGGCGGACAGCTGGATGAGAAGACCAAGTACAGCTTCTGCACCTACTTCGAACCCAATCAGCGCACCTTCGACCGGTCCAAGTACGGCCGTGATTTCGACGAGGTCATCAAGCTGGCCAGCCAGTACTCCGGTGCTACCGTCGCTGTTCGGGGACACACCGATCCAACCAAGACGCTATTACACCTGATCAACGCCGGCATGGCCAAGGAGATGATCAAACGAAGCGGATCCCGAGGTAACTGGAGCTATTCTCTCAACGGCAGACCCCTGAATCTGACTGCAACCAAGGAGATGGTCCGCCTGGTGGAAAGTGGCCAGTTCGACGGTCACGCCCAGTGGGACCCACGGGAAGTGATGACGGTGGCACTAAGACTCTCTGCCGACCGGGCTGAGGCTTTCCGGGATGAACTCCTGGCTTATGCCAAGTCCAAGGGAATCCGGCTGGATGCCAGCCAGATCACCGTCCAGGGAGTCGGTATCCGGGAACCGTTCAACGCCAAGCCGCGGAACAAGCAGGAAGCGGCTGCCAACATGCGTGTCGAGTGCGCGCTGGTGTCGGTGTCAGCGGAGGCAATGCAGCCGGCTGACTTCGACTTTTAGGGGGTGAGTAGCATGAAGAAGATTCACGCTCTCCCCTGGATCAGCCTCGCCTTGGTAGCCGTCTGGCTACTGTCGGCGAGTCTGGCCAGCGCCGCCGAGTTCACGGACAACCTGGTCATCCTCCTCGATTCTTCGGGATCGATGAAGGGCAAGAAGATCAGGGATGCCCGCGAGGCGGTCAAGACGGCCATCGATTCCATTCCGGATGCAACCAATGTCGGCCTCCTGGTTTTTCCCGAGGACAAGACACGTTGGACGTATCCGCTGGGACCCCTGCGCAAGCCCGCATTCAAGAATGCGGTGAGCCGGGTCAAAGCCGGTGGGGGCACCCCTTTGGGGGCCTACATGAAGGTCGCCGCCGACGCCCTGCTTGCCTCACGACAGAAGCAGCATGGGTACGGGACCTACCGCCTGCTGGTAATCACGGACGGCCAGGCCCAGGACACCAACCTGGTCAATCGCTATACCCCGGACATCCTGTCCCGAGGTATCCGTGTTGACTGCATCGGTGTTGAGATGGACAGTGACCACATCTTGGCCACCAAAGTCCACAGCTACAGCAACGTCAAAGACTCGGCCGTACTGAAGGGAGCCATCTCCGATGTACTGGCTGAAGTCGGCGACGGCGGCAGCGATGACTACGGCGGCGAGGATCCCTACGACCTCCTGGCTTCCGTTCCGTTGGAACTTGCCAGCGCTGCCATCAACGCGCTCGCCAGTTCCGGCAACCACCCGATCGGCGAATCGCCTCAATCACAGGCAGCCCACGCTGCCAACCAGACCAACAGCAGCTCACAGACAAGCGCCAATACCAGCCAGCAGCCCGGCACCACCGTTCCGCCTGGGACCGGTGACGGATCCGGCTTTCTGATGATCCTCCTGATCATCATAGCGGTGGTGATCGTCATTTGCCTGCTGGCAGCCATGTTCGGCAGTCTGTAGCAACGGCACAAACACACACAGCTGGTAGGGAGGGGTTGTCACGCAAGTGGCAGCCCCTCCCACCTCTCCTTTCCATGAATAACCAAACACTTGGTTTTTTGGGAAAGAAGAGGCCTGTGCCTCTTCGGAACATTTACAACTTGTCAACGAAACAACAACCTCAGGTTTTCAGATGAAAACAGAAGGAAGGAGGAGCCGTCATGGCCGAACGTTCACGTAAGGGCATCCTTATCATGGTGGTTGCCTGGATTGTCCTCATCGCCGCACTGGCGCTGGGATATCGTTTCATCGTCAAGCCGATGATGAAAGGGCGGCTGGTCAAGTCGACCAGTTCGCAGTCCCAGTATCACACCGAGCTGGAATGGCTGGGCGACGGGTTCAGCGGTTATGCCATCTTGCGCTCCCAGAGCTTCGAAAACGCTCTGGCCAAGCAAGGCATTCGCTGGGCTTACAAACCGGTTCTGGACTACCAGAAGCGAGTCGAGATGCTCGCGGCTGGCAAAGTCCCGTTCGCAGTCTTCCCGATCGGAAGCTACATCAAGGCGGGCGTGAAAGCCGGCAACTTGTACCCGGCCTCGCAGATCGTGGGAATTGATGAGACGGTCGGCGCGGATGCTATCGTGGCATTCAAGAGCGCCGTTCCCAACATCGACGCCCTCAACTGCGCCGAAGGCCGGATCGTTTTGCCGCCTAGCTCGCCGTCTGAAACCATTGCGCAAGTAATGGTTGCTCAGTGGGCTCTGGATATGATGCCGACCGACTGGGCTATCCACCGAGATGACGCCGAAGCCGTCTATCGGGAGATGATGAGCGCCAACCGTGCACTTCCCCGGGCTTATGTCCTGTGGGAGCCGTACGTGTCGCTGGCGCGCAAAGATCCCGATGTGATCGTGCTCCTGGATTCGTCCCAGTGTAAGGGCTGTATCTTGGATGGTCTCTACGCAGAAAGGTCTTTTCTGGGCGAAAACCCGGACTTGGTCAAAACCATCGTCGAGGCTTATCTCAAAGCCCTTTACTACTACTCTCAGCAAGACCGCATGGTTGAGTTGATTGTAGCCGACGCCAAGGCTCAGGGCGAAAGTGTCAGCCGCCAGCAAGCCGAACAGATCGCCGCTGGCATCAGGTGGACAAACTGCAAGGAGAACTACGCTTATTTCAACATCGAGCAGAACCCCGGAATCCGTCCTCTCGAGGACGTGATTTCGTTCCTGATCGAGAAAGTTCTCCTGCCAACCAACGCTCTGGCTCACCATCCCCTGCCGGGAAAGGAGCATACGCTCTACTACGACGGGATTCTGCGCGCGCTGCACGGCGAGGGTTTCCACCCCGCCAAGCGAGTCAATCTCATCGATGGTGCCGGCCCCTCGGCGAATGATCTCGCCGGAGTGAGGGGCACTACGGTGCTTCCCGCACTTACTGAAGCGCAGTGGCAAGCACTGGTGCCGTCCGGCAGCAAGCGCATTGCACCGATCGAATTCAGGCGCGGCAGTGCCGATATCAGTGCCTTTTCGGAAACTGACATCGAAACCGCTGCCGAGGAGCTCAAGGTGTTGTCCGACTTTTACATCAAGGTCAAGGGACACACCCTGGGCGACGGTGACAGCGATGCCAACAAGCTCTTGGCCAAGCGCCGAGCTGACGCTGTCGTTACCTATCTCAAGAACTACGGAATCCCGGCGAACCGCCTGCGAGCGGAAACCGCCAAGAAATCGAAAACGGATCAGGCGTGTGTCGTGCTGGAACTGGCACAGGCACCCTACTGATCCCCTTGCCTCAGAAAGGAGGCCGCTATGGACAGAAAGGCATTCCGTAAGGAATACCTCTTGAATCTCATTACCAGTCCGGTTACCATCGGCCCCTTTCTGGCCGGAGTAACAGCCCTGGGTGCCGGTGTCGCTCTGAGTATGCCGCTGGCTGCTCTGGGTGGCCTGGTCGGCATTGTTCTGGGACCTGGTATCGCCATCACTCGCTTCACACTGGAGTCTGACAAGCTGGCGGAAGAAACGCGCATCCGTGTTCAGAGCAAAGAGCAGGAAAAGCGAACCGCCAGATTGGACAAGCTCTACACAGACTTGCACTACGATGACGATCCCCGTACCGAACAGCTACTACAAGAACTCCGTGAGATCACAAAAGTGCTCAGAGCTGGGTTTGAGCAAAACGAACCCTGGGCCAGGGCCCTTAGTGGTCGCCTTACCCACGACGTCATGTCGTTGGTGAATAAACTCTTCTACTCCTGCGTTGACCAGTTGGAACAATCGCTGGCTCTTTATCGCAAGGTGGATGATCTAAACCACGGACCGGCCCGTGAGGCCCTAGAGGCTAGACGGCGAGATCTCATTACCGAGGTCGAAGCCAGTGTCCAGTCTCTTACCGGAATTGTGAGTGGTATCCAGGATCTGGAGCCGGTAGCGGCACCAGCCACTGACACCACTCTATCTTCCATCAGGCACGAACTGGAAGAACGCTTGCGGATTGACAAGAAAGTCCGCCAGCAGCAACGTGACATGCTAAACCCTGAGGTTTGCGAGGAACTTCTTGAAGAAGAATAACTTGCAACAACAGAAAGGAGCACAGAATGTTCAGAGCACTGGGAAGGGTCTTGCGCTCGTTCATCGCGATCTTCACGGGTCGCGCCGATCGGGCTGCGGACCGAATCGCCAAGGATCCCGACGCCATGAGGGCTGAGTACGACGCCGTCATCCGAGAGCTGAAGACGAACATCCGCGAGTACATGGATGTCGATGCCAGCATCCGGGCCGAGCGCGAGCGACGTCTCGCACAGCTCGAAGCCCTGACCGGCGACATCACCAAGTTCGAGCGCGCCGTGATCGCCGCCAAGCAGAAGCTGGCGCAGATCAAGGCCAGGCTCGAAGGTGAAGGCCTGGATCGCGCCGCCATCGAGAAGGATCCGGATTTCATCAAATTCCGCGATGCCTTCAAGGACTACTCGACCACTCTGGCCGAGAAGAAGCAGCGCGAGGAAGAGCTGCAGACCAACATCAAGCAGTATACCGAGCGGATCGACCGCAACGTCCGTCGCCTCCGAGAACAGCAGCGCCGCATGGAGAAGGTCGCTCAGGACAAGCACGAGGCCATCGCCGACGTTCTGTCCGCCCAGGAACGACAGCGACTCGCCGACATGGAAGCTGGGATCTCCGAAGACCGCACCGGCGAGCGTCTCTCGACACTCGAGCGACAGCGACGCGAGGCTGTGGCCCGGGCCGATTCGGCCGAAGCTATGGCCGGAACTGCCGGCGACCGCCAGCTCGACGAACTGCTGGAGGCTGTCGAAGGCTCCGAGCACCTGGATGATCTCGACGCCGAGCTCTGGGGCGAGGATGAGGAGAAGAAGCCAAGCGAGGCCGAGCAGCAGCTCGCCGCCGAGGTGGACATCTCCGTTCCCGAGGACTAGCGCCTCAGCACCGTAAATTCGCCCGTGGTCCGGTGACACTACCTGACCACGGGCTACCTTTTTCGTTCATCAATCGTGAAGGAGGAAAGAAAAATGAAGTACCGTTTGACCATTCTGATCGTGGCGCTGGGCCTGCTCATCGTTCCGGTCACCACCATGGCCGGCAAGCTGCCGGTCTACCGCATCTCCGTTTCCGAGTATCCCAGCTGGTCCGCCTTCTTCGTCGCCCACGCCGCCCGCCTCATCCACCAGGATGCCGGCAAGGTCGGCCCACTCGAAGAGAAGTGGGGCGTCGATATGCAGATCATGTGGGACAGCTACGATGGTACCATCGGCAAGTACGGGGCCCGGGAATGTGAGGCTGCCTGCCTTACCAACCTGGATATCCTGATCTTGTCGCCGCAGCGAGCCGCCGTCGCGATTCTACCAACTTCGACCAGCTACGGTGCGGACGCCATCTGTGTTCCCAAGAGCATCAAGGCTCTCACCGACCTGAAGGGGAAACCCGTCAACGGCCTGGATGTCAGCGTGGCCGAGTACAACTACGTTCGGAATCTGGAAGAGGCCGGGCTCGATCTGAAGGAATACCCGTTCGCCTCCATGGATCCGGACGCGGTCGCTGCCGCCATCCAACAGGGCAAGAATCTGTACGGAGCCCTGTGGGAACCGATGCGCTCCGAAACCTTGGCCAAGCGTCCCGACTATCACGTCGTGGCCGATTCCAAGGCCATCGAGGGCGAAATCGTCGACATGGTCGTGATGGGCCAGGACGTCTTCCAGAAACCGGAAGGCGCCAGGTTCGCCGGCCTGATCGTGGAGGTCTACTACGAGCTGAACAAGTTGCTGGATTCTCCCGATGCCTCGACGAGCGACCGAGCGCACCGAGCCGTCGGAGCCAAGTTCGGCTCCTTCACTGCCGAGCAGATCAAGGACATCCGGACCCGCTGCAAGTTCTACGGAACTCGGGCCGATGGCCTGAAGATCCTCAGTGAGCAGCACATGGCTCCGGTCATGATCCATCAGCAGGGATTCATCAAGGTTCGAGGCGCCACCGACCGAACGCCGACGGTAGCCTATGGCACCGCCGATGAAGTCGGCCGTTGCGACCTCCGCTTCGACCCCACCTGGGTCAAGGGCTACGACAAGTAGCCTTTCGTTGACAACTTAGGGATTGGCGCAAGCTTCCAGCTTCGCGCCAATCCCTCTTTTCTTCAAACTGGGAATTATCACAGTCTGAAGAAAGGAGGAAAAACGCATTGTTCTTTGACAATGCTAGAAATCAAAACTGGAAATGTCTTAGAGAAAGATACAGAAAGGAAGGTGAAGGATGATTCGTCAGCCAATTACCAGCCGACAGCGCACCGCTATCGGTTTGCTGGCAATTGTGCTGGTGGTAGCCGTCTATACGGGACTGATGCTCAGACAAAAGCATCGTTTCCCGAACGACACCACCATGCCCAATGCCACGCAGTTTGCCGAGGGCTTCAAGAAAGCCTTTCAGGAAGATGAGTTCGAGGGCGAACGCTGGATCATCATGGATTCAGTCGCCACCGGACGCCGGGTCCTACTCGGCATGCTGATCGGCTGCGTGATCGCAGTGGTGCTGGGAGTACTAATGGGGAGTTATCCCCGAGTATCAGCCTTTTGCGAAACCTTGTTGGTGCCGATCAGTTCACTACCGGTAACGGCGTTGATTGCGCCGTTCTTCGTTGTTTTCAGCCCAGGTGAAACAATGTTCGTGGCCATGATTGCCTTCGTGGTGATTCCCATGCTGGCTCTTTCAATCAGCTTGGCCGTCAAGGACATCCCGGATGAATACATTGACCGCACGTACACCTACGGTGCTACCAGTGCAGAAAACATCATGGACACAATCGTGCCCACGGTGTTGCCCAAGATCATCGACGGCGTGAGGATCCAAATGGCCTTGGCGTTTATCGCCATCATCGCAGCTGAGTGGATCATCGCTGACGTCGGCATCGGGTTCCGGCTCCGCATCATGATGAGGCAGATGCACATGAATGTCATCTTCATCTACCTGGCGGAACTGGGGCTTGTAACCTATCTCTTGAACCGCGGACTGCTGTGGCTGCGCCGCAAGCTGTGCCCGTGGTACCTACCACAAGGAGGAGAATAATGTCGGCAGACACCATGCAGCAAAACATTGCTCTGGAATGCCAGCACGTCTCCCAGTGGTTCGGGGACCCGGCAAATCCGCACAACGTTTTGCACGAGATCAACTGCCAGCTGGTGCGCGGCCAGGCAGTAGCCTGTGTCGGCCCCAGCGGTTGTGGCAAAACCACGCTACTGAAGGCCATTCTGGGAACCCAGCTGGCCAAAAACGGGAAGGTGATCATTCACCCCCCGCCGGACAGCCCCCATAATGGGGACCCGGCAGAAGTGACCCGACCCGGACTAGATCGCGGCATCGTCTTTCAGGAAAACTCGCTTTTCCCGTATATGACGACGGTCAAGAACGTCGCCTACGGACTGATGCTGCGTGACCTAAGCCTGCCGGATCAATTCTTCCGCTGGCAGAAATGGTTTCGGGTCAGACGCCAGCAGCTCGAGCAGGCTCGTGATCTTCTGGCCGACTTCGGCCTGGAGAAAGCAGCCAGCAAGTACCCCTATCAGCTTTCCGGCGGTATGAAAAGACGGGTCGCCATTGCGCAAGCAATGATCATGCGCCCGGACATTCTGCTGCTGGACGAGCCTTTTACCGGGCTCGATGAACGCTCGATCGAGGTGTTGATCCAGCTGCTCCTCAAGATCAATGTCACCGTCAAGGAAGCAGGCGGGCCTTTCTCCGGTACCAGCATCGTGCTGGTCACCCACGAGCTCAACTCCGGCATTGCGGTTGCCGACCGCGTAGTCGGCATCTCGCAGTACTGGGACTGGGAACAGGTTTTCGAGACCTTTCCTGGCGCCACCATCGTTTACGATCGCTCAGCTCCCGTCTACGCCCCAGACATGAAGATCGACTACCACGATTTCGCCCAGCAACGAGAAGAGATCTTTCGGGCCGTGTATGATCCCGACATCCTGCAGACAGCCGATTACTTTCGGACTTTCTGGCAAGAGGTCAGGGACAAGCACGGAACCAAAAAGGCTCTACGATGAAACGCTCCTATACCTATCCATTCATGGCCAGGTTGGGACAGATCATCAACTCCCACCAAGCCAACGCCGTGTTGCTCACCGGCAACATCGATGACCTCTTCTTCGTGCCTGACGAAGGCGATTCCATCGGGGAATACGTCCCTTTGGACAAGTACCTGGTGGAGCGCTGGGATCGGGCCGAAGGCAGGATTATCATCACCTACAAGCCGTACCAACCGATTCGATTCGTCTCCAAGGAAGACCGTACACTTTTCGAAAAAGCGTGGCTACAATGGGCCGGCGGACGGGCCAAAGGCTCACAGGAGTTCTCCGTCAGACTGGCCAAAGCCGCGAAAAATCCCGAAGATGCTTTGGAGCTCCTGCGGGCAATGTGCACCTGCTCCCGCGGGTGCAACGAGCAAGGCCAGCTGGTGCTGCCGAAAGCCCTGCTCATTCTCATCGAAGACGCGCACTTCCTGTTGCCTGCCACCGAGATGTCCCGACTGTTCGAGCCGGACCGGCGACGGGTTATCACCTGTCGCGATTGGTTCGCAGATCCCGCCTTCACGAACGGTGGCGACACGGTTGTCATGATTTCGGAGCTCAGAAGCAAGATCAATGCCGATGTGCTCCGGATCCCGACGATTATGAACGTCGCCATTCCCACCCCTGACATCTCCAGTCACCGCCATGTCATTTCCTGGTTCAACCGCGGACTACCTGACGCTATGGAGCTGCGCCTCTGGAGCTCACAGACCAAGCTGGCCGAGCACTGCGCCGGTCTTTCGACCGCTGCCACTCTGCAGCTACTACGCGAATCCGTTCACAGCGGACAAAAGCTTCGAGCCAAGGATGTTTCCGATAAGGTTGAGGAGTTCATTCAGGCCTCACTGGGCGCCGAAGACGTCGTTGGGTTTCTCCGTCCGGAGCATACCCTCAAAGACGTCATCGGAACCAGCCAGCTGAAGAAGTACGTTTCGAAAGAGTTCATCCCTCGTATCCAGCGAACTGGCACGGGAGCTCTAACCGGAGCTGTGCTTTGCGGCCCGATCGGTAGCGGCAAGTCGTTTCTGGCCCAGGCCATCGCGGCCGAATGCCACCTGCCGGTACTGATCCTGAAGAACTTCCGTTCCAGCAAATTCGGGGGTACCGACATCCTGATCGAGCGTCTGCGCCGAGTACTGGATGCCTTGCATGCAGCGGTCGTCTACATCGAGGAAGCGGATCTACAGTTCGGTGGCGTCGGCAAGGATGTTCATCCTACCGAGCGCCGGGCAACAGCCGCTTTCCAGAAAATGATGTCCGATCCCAAGTGGCGAGGACGCATCTTCTGGATGCTGGACACTGCCCGGATTCATCAGCTCTCTCCGGACCTCAGACGCGTTGGCCGGGCCGGCAGCCTGATTCTGCCCATTCTGGATCCGAGTGAAGCTGACCGTAAGGACTTCCTGAACTGGATGCTGAAGCCGGTGCTGCCTTCCGGAGAGAAATTCTCGCCGGAGGAAATGGACCGAATCGAAGCTGCTACCACCGGTTACTACGCCGCTGCCTACGCCGGACTCCGGGACGAACTGGTTGCCAAGGCCGGACGTGACGGCACACTGACTGTCGACGAGATCCTGGCTGCCATTGAGGATCAGATCCTGCCAAACGTCGGTTTGACCAGAGAATACCAGAGTCTGCAGGCCATGCTAGCTTGCACCCGCCAGAGCCTGCTGCCGGAGCCGAGTACTCCGGAGAAAAGACTGGCCTGGGAGGCGCGAATTCAGGAACTGGAGATCCTGGGTATCCGCTAGTGAATCTACGGGCGACGAAAGCAACACGCTTTCGCCGCCCGTTTTCTTTTGTTCCAACCCTGGTGCTTAAACCCCAAGATAAAAATTCAACAAAAAAACTCCCAGCCTCGGCGGAGTTCAAAATTTTAATTTATTTTAGATTTTTGGGTTCCTATTTCTTAATAACCCGCGGCAAGCCTTCTCTAAATCTCGTCGTCACCTCATAATTTATCGTGCCAATCCACTCACCCAGTTGTTCCGCTGTAATGCTTTCACTCTTCTGTTTACCCATTATCACCACCGGGTCTTCCAGCCGCACGTTGGAAATATCGGAAATATCAACCATTATCATATTCATGCACACCCGCCCCCGCACCGGCGCCCGTTTCCCATGAATGAGAACATAGCCAGTATTAGAAAGCTTGCGGTCATAACCATCGAAGTATCCAATCGGGACAATGGCAATCTTTGATTTTTTAGTCGTCTTGTAAGTACAACCGTAGCCAACATAACTACCGGCCGGGACATCTTTTATCTGGGCAATCATCGATTTCACCGTCATCGCCGGCTGCAAGCCGAGTTGATTGCGGTGCATTCTCATCGCCGTCAGCTTAGTTTCCTGGGAGGGCCACATCCCGTAAGCGCCGATTCCGACCCGAACCATGTTGAAATGAGTTTTCGGGAAAAGAATAGCCGCCCCGGAATTAGCACAATGCACATATTTGAGCGGCAGCTTATGAGCTTTCAAGAGTTCAACTGTCGATTTAAAAATATCCAGCTGCTTATCCGCAAAATCATGCTCCAGGACATCTTCAATATTGGCAAAATGAGTCAGCGCCCCTTCGATATCGATATAATCGGACTTTATTGTCTTGATAAACGGAATTATTTCTTTGGGGGTGACTCCCTGACGGGTGGTGCCGGTTTCGATTTTGACATGGACTCCGATTTTTTTTCTGCGTGAGTTGGCTAAAGTCGACAGTTTCTTTGCCGTCTGCTTGTTATAGACTACCGCCCGGAAATCGTAGTCAAAAAGCTTCCCTAATTGTTTGAGGGGCACGTAGCCCACAATCAGAATCGGGACATCAATACCGGCTTCCCGTAACTCAATCCCCTCCTCCACCGAATCAACAATCAGCCAGTCCGCCCCGGCTTTGACGAAAATTCCTGAAGCCTCCACTAAACCGTGACCGTAGGAATTGGCCTTTACAGCGACGCTTAAAACTCGCTTTTTACCAACGAGTTTCCGAAAAACCTTGATATTGTTTGTCAGCGCTGAACGGTTGATTTCAATTGAGGTACGCATGGATAATATTATAGACAATTTCCTCAAAGAGGACAATAAAACCCAAACTCAAAGTTCAAAGTTCAAAAGCAAAGCAACTCCAAGCTCAAATTAAAACTCTAATCATTTGGAGTTGTCTTTAAACTTGGAGTTGCTTTGGGTTTGCTTTTTGGATTTTGGGTTTGATTTATTCCAAGAGCTTCACCTGATCAATTTTACCAGACAGCTTCCCGTATTCCCCCGACACATTATCCATCGAATTCTTCGCATTAGTGACATGGCGATTGAGCACTCCCAGCTGCTCGCCAAATTTCTGCGACTCCTGCTGGATAGTGCCGAGCATTTCCATGATGTGCTTGGCCTTCTCGCCGATTTTCTTGCCTTTGAGCCCCAGCATGACAGTCTGTAGAAAATAGTAAAAGCTATTGGGCGCCACCATGAAGACCTTTTTCTCCTGCCCAAAATCAATCAGCTCGGGAATGTTGGCCACCGCTTCATAGTAGACGGCCTCGGAAGGTATATACATAATCGCGAAATCAACCGTGCCTTCGCTGGGCAAAATATACTTTTTGGAAATATCATTCACGTGCTTACGGACATCCTTGGCAAATTCACGCCGAATGGCAGTTTTCTCTTCTTCAGTTTCAACCTGAAAAAGCTTTTTGGCATTTTCCATCGGGAATTTGGAGTCAATCGGAATCAGTCCGTTGTCTGTCTTGATAATTGCATCTACCACCTGGCCTTCCTTGAACTTGTACTGGGTGGTAAAATTTGCCGCCGGCAGAACCTGATCGAGCAAATCCCTGAGAATTTGCTCACCAACATTGCCACGCAGCTTGGGCGACTGCAAGAAGTCCTGCAGATCTTTCATGCTTTTACCCAGTTCCCGCATTTGCCCAACTTCGTCGCCAATCGTTTTCATAAAAGCGGCCGCTTTGTCCAGGCGCTCGTTAATGGCCTTGTTAGTCGCTCCCAGCTGTGATTGCAAAACCTCCGAATTCTTGTCTAATCCACCCCGAACTTCCCGTTTCATCTCTTCCATATCCTGCTTAGTCGATTCTATCCAGCCTTTCAGATTTTCGTCAACATCTCCCCCTTTTTGCAGCTTGCGAAAAGACCGCTGCTGCCATATCAAAATGACGGCAAAAGCGGCCATTACGACAACCAAAATTATGATTAGATCTGTAGACATAATTTCTGTTTAGCTTCTTTTTATGGTAACCTAGATTAGAGAACAAGTAAACCCAAAAACATGGAAGATACCAAGCTAGCGGATATCCCGATCGAATACCAATCACTCGTTGCCGATGCCAAGAAAGCGATGGCGCACTCCTACAGCCCCTATTCCAAATTCCCGGTGGGAGCGGCGGTGCTGACCAGTACCGG
>Ga0180431_10001583_pt1 | contig 31538 bp, 46 predicted proteins | sample SS_ome_11_FD_132459 | JGI IMG/M metagenome (GOLD analysis project Ga0180431, IMG submission 132459) | Hypersaline lake sediment archaeal communities from the Salton Sea, California, USA - SS_1_MS_1 metaG | ecosystem: Environmental > Aquatic > Non-marine Saline and Alkaline > Hypersaline >... | reverse complement strand
CCCCCCCGGCCACCCCCGTCAAAAGGACCCGCTATGCGCAGCAACCACGAAAGCGGACGATGATCGGCTGGCCGGACGTCGGGGTGAGGGTGAACGTGATCCGGTAGGTCCGACCGATTAGGGTGAACAGATCAGTGGCCACGTCGAGCACGTGCTTGAAGTTGTAGCCGGTCTCGTCCAGGTCGCCCCATAGAGCATCCTCTTGGAGGGTGTCGTGGATCAACCCGGCGATCGGCACGTCGACGTCCGTGTGGCCGGTGATCGGGGTTTGGACGTCCGGATCGTGCTCGTCGAGCAAATACGCGGTGTACTTGGCGGATGCGAGATCCGCCTGCTTGATCGGCGTCTCGTTGTCCGGGCCGACCACCCGGGCCAACAGCGTGGCCGATGCGTTTTCGAGCCACACGCCCTCGATGTCTGATGGTGTTGCCATGCTATCTCCTCAGTAGATCTTGCCGGCCTGTTGGCCGATCACGCAGACCTGGCCTGCCTCCTGGCCGATCACGACTGCCCGGCCAGCCTCTTGTCCGATCACGCAGACGTGCCCCGCCTCCTGGCCGATCACGACTGCGCGGCCAGCCTCTCGCCCGATCACGCACACCCGGCCGGCGACCGCCCGACCGGTGAAACGCCAGAGCGCCGGCGTGATCAGTCTCAGGCACGTCTCCGCGTCGGTCAGGTGCATGTACGCCACGTAGACGTCGACGAACAAAATGTACTTGTCGCGATTCACATCCCACGGGCTGCCGATCTCGACTGGCGTGGGACTCACGCGTGTCTGGATCTCAACAATGTCGTCATAATCGACGATCGCGTCTGTCTCGCGGTCGCCGGTGTCGCCGATCGCCAGCCCCCAGTAGTGCACGTCGTCGGAGGCGAGGCCGGTGTTGGCGTTGGCCAATACGGTCACCTCCAACCAACGCGAGTTGTCGCAGGCGGACGCACTCCAGAGCAGCTTGATCCGATCGGAGCCGTCGACCCCGGCGCCGACTGCGACGCTCACCGAGTCGGGCGGGCCGTTGGCCGGCCCCCAGTACACGGGCCGGTCATCGTTGCCTTGCGCAAACAAGAAATCGGCGGCCGAGACCGCGCCCGGATCGGCCAGATCCGCCACGTCGACAAAAAGCCCCTTGATCCCGCCGTCGTAGCTGATGTAGTTGGCGAACGCGGCCGTCTGGCCGGGCAGCAGGGCCGATTTGTCCGGGGCGATCGTCTCGCCCCAGGCGCTCCCCTGGTAGAAGATGTGTCGGCCGACAACTTGCGCGGGCATGTCACTTGCTCGGGGTGAGGTGCACGTCCCCGGCGCGGGTGGCGTCGGTCTTGCGGGCGGCAAGCACTGCCTCGGCCAACGCGCGGGTCGCGTCGGTCGGCTTGGCTGTGCCCTTTTTGAGGCGGTCGGCGACCTTGGTCCGCTCCGACTCCGCGACGCACGTCAACGCCTCGGCCAACAGATCAGCGGCTCCCGGGGCGCGCGAGGTCTTTTTGTCCTCGTCGCGGACCACCCGGCCGGCGATCTCTTCGTCGATCGCCGTCCCGTTGGCGAGCCCCGTCACCCTCAGACTCACCGGGTAGCTCTTCCCGACCGCCAGCTTGGCGCGCTGTCCGCCCTGGCGGAGTCGGCCGCAGATCGCGGCCGCGGCCGCCTTGATCGCGTACCAGCACACGACGTCCCCGAGCCGGGCCGGGGCGCGCTTCTCCGCCTGTTTTGGTTTGCCTGCCTTGGCCATGGCGTCCGCCCTTTCTCCAGTCGCTTCCAAAAACGGTTCAAAACGCCCCTTCTCCGGCCCTTGAAAACAAGGGGTGCCAGGAGGCGTCAGCTCGATCGCCGCGGGCCTCGTGCGGTCAAAATCGGCCGGTCAGGGGCCGATGGTGATGCGCCGATACTGCGGGCTAGCCGGCTGCACGTCCGCCCGCGGCGGTGGGATCCGCTCCGGGGCCGGCCCGGGCGCCGACGCCACCGGCGGCGGTGCTGCAGGGGCGGCATCCGGCTGGTCCATCGCGCGGGACGCCATGGAGAGCGCCGCGCCAAGCACGGTGCCGCCGATCGACGCCAACAGCACGGTTCGCGCCATTTGGCCGATCACCTGGCCGAGGCTTTTGCTGTTGTTGGCCGCCGCGGTCACCGCCGGCGACGGCGTTTCTTCCTGGCCGTGGTCGGGAGCCTCCTTCACGGCCTCGGCGCCGCCGGGTGGGGCGGTGGCGCCCGAGGCCTGGTTGATCACCACGTCTCCGACGATGAGGTGCCCCATCTCGTCGACCTCCTCCGCCCCATCGCCTCCCTCTGTGCCAAACACGCCGTCGAGCACCTCGTTGCAGCGGTCGCTGTCTTGCTCGACGTTGCGGTGTTCCCAGTCCAAGCCGCGGCGCGTCGACTCCAGCGCGCAGGCCCCCATGGCCACTTCGATGCGGCCCTTCCGCTTGTAGAGGTCAAGGGCCTCCTCAAGCGCCCGCTCCAGCGGCGTCGGGTTCGGAGTCTGCGTCTCCGCCGACGAGCTGGCTGAATCGTTCCCAGTTGCCACTGAGGATCGCCTTTCGCATCTCTTGGTTTCGGGCCACCAGGCGACGCGCGGCCTCCGCCGCCCCGCTGGGCGGGCCTTGCTGGTCGACCATCAGCATGTCCAGCACGTCGGCCAGCCCGGCGTACATCTTGGCCGAGACCGAGGCGACGATGACGCCGACGAGGTTCTCGTGAGAGGCCCCCAGCTTGCGGCGGAGCGTCTGGGCGGCTTGCTGATGCTCCTCGGCCACGGCCCGCAATTCGTCGCTCGTCTTCATTGGCCGACTCCGGACGGGTTGACAGGTGCGGGCGGGGATGAGCGCTCACAACAGGTCCGACCCCCGCCCGCGGTTGGAGTTGTCTCAGGTGATCTTGCCGAGCACCGTCTCGACGGCCCGGGCCTCGATGGACCCGACCTCATCGAATTTCTTCAGCGCCATCGATCGCAGCAGCGCGTTCTGATGGCCGATGTTGCCCTTTGATTCGGTCATCACGGTCTGGTGCGCGCCGATCCCTTCGGTGATCAGCACTTCGCGCACGGTCGGGGACAGGTCGGGCAGTTGGCTCATTTGGCTTGCCTCTTCTACAGGTTGCAGTGACATCGATGACTCTCAGCGATCACCGCCCGGGCACCGGCCCCGGCGGTAGATGGTAGATGGTGAATCGTTTGCCCAGTTGGACCCGCTCGGTCGTCTCCGCCCCGGTCAGACCGTCGACCGCGCGGACGTCGATCCAGTCGGGACGTCTTTGGAGGCGGTCGATCGCGGCCGCCAGCTCACCGCGAAACTGCATCACCAGGTCGGTCGTCAGCCGGTCGAATTCGCCGGCGACCTGGTCCTTGATGCGGCCCCGGTCAATCGGCGGCCTGGTCTCCGGCTGCGCGGGCACCGGATAACACGTCGCCGGTTGCGGAGAGCACGTCGCCGGCTGCGCGTACTGCGGCGAGCAGCTCGACGGCCGGCCGTAGCCGGTCACCCGGTACGCCACAGGCCTCCACGTCGCCCGGCTCTCCGGGACGATCGGCACAAGATGCGTCTGCGGCTCCTGTCGATCGACCCCCGGCACGCGCGGCGGTACCGGATCCGCGGCCGGGCTGGGCGACGGCAGAGCGAGCAGCACAATCAGGATCGCGACAAAACACGTCATCAGGGCAGCGAGTCGGTCCATTGGAGGCACCTCGGAGTAGGCTGGAGTAGGCAGGCTGGAGTTGCGACGGCGCTAACGCACCATCGTGTGGTCAGGCTGGGGCGTGCTGCTCGACGGACTGCGAGTCGGTGTCGCTGGCGTCGAGGCCCGCGTCGGCCTCCGCGTCCTGCTTGACGCGCACCTCCGTCCGCGCGGTGGGCTGGACCGCCGTGCTGCGGTGCGTCGAGTGATGGTCGTCCACGACCGTCTCGCTGATCGTCGGGTTGTGGACCTGGACGATCCCCTGGAGCGGTCGGCAGTTGGCCAGCGCGGCGGTCACCAGGATCGCGCCGGCAACGATCAGCACGGCCAGCGACATGCACCCGAGAAACGTCCACGGTCCGGTCAGCACAAACGTCAACAGCTCGATCATCAGTCGCTCCCCAGCGGTTGGAGGTGGCAAAGATCTCGGTCGACCTGGCGGCTCGCTTCGATCCCGCACGTGAGGCAGGGCAAAGTGTCCACCCTGGCCCCGCAGCCCGGGCAGCGGATCGGCCGGCGTAGTCGCCTCGTCCCCATCGCGCGGGTCGCGTCGTCCTCGTCGACCGTCACCGGTTCCCCGCGGGCGACGGCCCCGATCGTGTCCCGGCCCACGTGCACCCGGCGCGCGATCTGCCGCTGGCTCTCGCCACGGTAGAGGCCGTCGAGGATGCTCGTAAGCTGGTCGGGGGTCATGGGTTAGGGGTCAGGGTTCAGGGGACAGGGGATAGGGGACAGGGGACAGGGGACAGGAGCGCGCTGGGCACGCGGATGAAAAACCGCGCGTGGGGTGGACCCCACGCGCGGCCCTGGGATGGGGAATCGCCGGTACCTGGCCGCTGGGAGTGGTGCGGCGGTGTCGATCGATCGCGGCGCGCAAGAATGGCGGCATCCAACCAGCCCGTGGATCGTGTGCCGCCGTAAGAAGAGTACGGGCTGGCCTGGCCCCGTGCAAGACCAATCCGGCGGGCGGAGGGCGCTCGGCGGCGGCTTCCGATTGGAGGCCCTCCGCACCGCCGGAGCGGCGGACGGTAGCAGGTCCGGGCGCGCGCCGCCAGTTCAGTTTTCCGCGTTTTCCGGCCGAGACGTGCGGTCACACGTGACGGCCCGGGCCGTCACGTGTGACCGGCCAGGCTGGTCACGTGTGGTGACCGAGCTCGGTCACGACCCGTGACCTCGCTGCGGATCGGATCGTGACCCGGCCGCCGGCCGCCCCGTAACCCCACGTCGGGTCACGCCGTGACGGCTCGATCGGTCACGGCGTGACGGGCCGGCCGGTCGCGCGTGACGCTTTCTCCCGCTGGCGTTGGCCCCGTTTGCGGCAAGTGGCCGACGCATAGAGGGCTCGCTCCGTGACCCGACGGCCGCAACCGCAGAGACAACGGCGCCGCTCGCATCCGGTGCCGTCAAAGACCGGCGTCGGCCCGGTGTCCAGGCCGTACGCCCGGCGGATCGCCTGGGCAACCACCCGCCCCATCACCAGCGGCACCGCGTTTCCCACCGCTCTTTTCTTTTCGCGTGCCGTGAAAGGTGGCAGGTCAAATTCAAGGGGCAACCCCTGCAACCGGCAGACCTCCCCAAAGCTTCGGCCGTCGCAAGCCAGCGCGGCCGGCTCCGCTCCGCGCACCGGCTCACCGCGCGGGATGTCGATCGTCACGCCCGACCGGCTGCCAAACTGAAAATGCCGGAGCCGGGAGACGCCCGAGTACCACGCCTGGTTGACGTCGACCCGCTGGTAACTGTAACCGTCGATCCGCAGGTCCGGCGCCCTCGGCACGTTTTCCAAGAGCCACCACTCCGGCGAGGCCTCCGTCACCACGCGGGCAAACTCGCCCATCAGCTCCGCACCCTCGCCGGTCGGTGGGGCCCGGCGGGCGCTGGAAAAATCCTGGCACGGGGAGCCGCCCTTGACGCCCCAGAATTTGCCCGCGGGCGGGTGAAATCGCCGGATGTCGCCACCCCACAAGAGGTCCGGCCCGCGCACGACGCAAAACCCCTCGGCCTCGAAAGCCCGATCAAAAATCCCGACGCCCGGGAAACAGGACAAGATCAACTCCACGTCACAACTCCGTCGCCGGCAGGGTCACGTGACAGGACCTGGGCCCGTCACGTGACCGGGGACCTCACCGCCGCGGGTGACGGCGCTCGAGGAGTGGTCGGGGCAATGGTCGATGGAAAACGGCCGGCAGCCGCCCTTTTTGCCCCGTCGCCGGCTGCACATGATCCCGCTGGAGATCACCGTCCGGTGATCCTCGCACATCGGCGCGTCGCACGTCTTGCCGGACTTCGGATCGACCGGGAAATCGCACAGATACTCCCCCGGCTTCTCGCACCAGCGGCACTTTTCATGCTCGGTGATCGGCCGACCGTCGACCACGTGCACCTTGCCGACCTTGGTTTCTTCTCGCTTCGCCATCTCACACCTCACCCGTATTAAAATGCGCGTTGAGCACGTCGAGCATCGCGTGGCGCTCGCGGGCGTCCATCTCTTCCAGCATCCGCACCCAACGGCGCTGGCGCTTGCTCTGGTTCCAACGCTGGCTGTAGTCGGCCCCGGCGTAGCGGGGATCGTGTAGCCGGGCCGGGCGGACGTAATTCGACCAGAGACACTCGACGACCGGCCCGCCGCGGGTCGAGACCTGCAACCGCTCGGCTTCCAGCCCGGCGATCATCGACTCATACAGATCGCTCGGCAGACCGCTCAGCAGCCAGTTCCACTCGGCGTGGAGGAGCAAGGTCAACAGCCGCGCGTGGTCCGCGTCGGTCCAATCGTGCTCGCCGTAATAGTCCCGCTGGGGATCGCGGCGTGCCTCCCTCACGTAGGGCGGATCGCAGTAGACCAGCACGTCGAGATCGCTCGCCGGCCGAAACCTTTCGAGCCACGCGATCCCGTCGCCGGTAACCAGCTCGACGGTCGGCCTGGTGGCGCCGTCGCCGGCGGCGGTGTGAGATCTCCGATCGTCGCCCAGCACTCGGTCGAGCTTGGCGATCGCCGCCGGGTCCGAGTCGATCAAGACCGAGTGCCGCGCCGCGCGTTTGTGGAGGTAGATCGCTCCCGAGCCGCAAAACGGCTCGACGTACAGGTCGTGCGGCGGCATCCAGCCGATGATCCGCTGAAACACGCCCGAGCCGTTTTTGGAGCCGACGGCCATCACGGATCCTCGAGCCTCGCGTGGTTCGGCAGCCGGACGTCGAGGTGCACCTGGTCGCCGTCGATCTCGACGATCTCCACGCGGATCGACGCCGAGAGGTGCTCCGCCGCGCCGAGGTGGCCGGCGCCCGCCCGGCGTGCCGTGGCGTTTCCGCCCATCGCCGCCAGCCGGATCTCCGACCACGCGATCTGGATCGCCGCGCCTCGACTCCGGATGATCCGTTTCGTCCTATCGGCCATGGTGATTCCCCGGGAGCATTTCGTAGGATTCGTTGTCGGGCTCCGTGTCGCCCTCGATGGTGATCTTCGTCAGCAGCTCTTTCGCGCGGCGGACGCCGCGCACGTAGCCGACGCCATGGCCGACCAGGTAGCCCAGCACGGCGGCCCCGGCGATCCAGATCACAACCTCGACGATCCAGAGCATCGTCAACACCTCCTGTTAGAGTCCCGGCCCCCAACGAGGATCCTTGGGGGCGCGGTAGGCCTCGGCCGGTGCGTCTATGGGGGGGAGATCGCCGTCGACGAGCTGGCCAGGGGTGGGGAGGCGTAGGCTCGAGCTGCGGGCCGCCTCATCCGCCGCCCGGTCTTTGAGTCGGTCGATCTCCGTCAGCAGGCAGCCCAGCAGATCGGCGATCGCCTCTTCGCGCGGCTCGCCGCCGGTGAAATTGGCGTCGATCGCCGCGACCACCGTGCGGCCCCGCTCGATGTCGCCGGCCCAGCGGCCCGACTCCTCCGATCGGATCACGCGCTGGAGGATCGCTCGCTCCGTGTCTCGCAACATGACGTCTCCCTCTCGGTTCGAGTTGTGACCTTTGACCACGGCTTCCGTGGCCGCAGTCTCGGATTGGGCACCACGCACACCGGGGCGGCCGGGCGTTTTCTCTCGGCCTGGGCCCGGGCCGCCCGCTCGCTCGGTCGACGGCCGAGGTACTGGGCCCGCCAGTCGGGTCGGACAAAATAGACCGCCCAGCGGCCGCGGCAGATCTGGACCAACAGCACCTGACCGCGCCGGCCGTAGTGCTGGCAGCCGTCCAGCGGACCGCCCGCGTACTGGCTGTGCTCGAGGCGCTCCCGAAATTCGAGCGGCGGGCGAAGCTGGTCCGCCCGGCTCTGGAGCGCCGCGGCGATCTCCTCCGGCGTCGTCAGACACTCGACGCGCACACCTCCCTCGGTCAATCGGCAGTGCACGCCGATCGATTCGAGCAGTTCAATCGTCGCCAAGGAGAGGTGTTTGGGTCGGGTCATCGGTCTTCAGGGGCGCGGGGCGACACTGGGAGCGGTTCACCGGCACGACGCCTTTCCCGCTCCGGACAAAGATCAGGGGTTCCGGCAGGGTTTCGACGACGCTTTGCACGCGCCGGCGCTTGATGCCTCGGCCGGTTGGGCGACACCAGACGACGTCGCCTCGCTGGGGGCACCAGCCCCTCGGCGCCGGCTGGGCAAACGCCTCGGCCGCGTCGCCCGGGTGGCCTCGAAACAGGTCGGTCCAGGCGTAGCGGACGCCCGTCTTCTTGCCCGGGCGCCGGATGGTCAGGCCGTCCAAATCGATGATCACGACGATCCGGCCGATCTTGCGCCCTAGCGGCTTGGTCAGTTCAACAGGCATCGCTCGCGAGTCCTGAGTTGCTGGGGCGTGGGCAACACCAGCGGCGCGGAGCCGGTGAGCACGGAGATCAATCGCTCGAAACTCTGAGTCATCCCGAGCACGGCGGCCCGCAGTTCCCGGAGCTGGCTTTCCTCGGCTTCGGAAAATCGGATGGTCACGGCGTCGCAGCCGTGCTTGGATTTGCTGGCAGGCCCCTCGACGGGCAGCACCGCCGTGCAGAGCTTGGTCAACAGGCCGAACGAGACGATCGACGGCCGGCCGGGCGGAGACACGTGGGCCAGGATCGACCGGACCGCGGCGGCGTTGGTGACGAGTTCGCAGGGAGTAGTCATGTTTGGGGCTGGGGGTTAGGAGCTGGGGCTAGTTGCGCGAGATGCTCGACCTTGGTGCACACAGGACTGAGGTTCGGCCAGACGCGGACCAGCGTCGAGCCGACAAGCACGTCGACCGAGATGTCGGCGTCGACGTCGTGCTCGACGGCGGTGAGCACCAACGCCGCGATTTCCGTCAGACTCTCGTCGACGGCCGCGCTGGCCTGGGCCAGCGTCAGCATCCGCGCGTCGTAGGACGCCAGGGCGCTGCGCAGGTTTGCACTGACGTCCCTGATCACCTTCGCCGGCTTCGTTGGGGGGTCCATCGGATGCTCCAGAGGGTTCGAGCTGCGATCACCAGTCTCCGGTCATCGATGCAGGGGCGGGGCCCGCTCAAAATGCCGGCGGAGCCGGATCACGTCGTCGGCCATGGTCAGATCGATCGAGGCCAGGCGGGCGTGAAACGCGCGGGCCGCCACGCCCCGCTGGAAATCGGGCCGGTGCTCACCCCAGGCGCGATTCGCGAGGCAGGTGTGCAGGTAGGCCCACGGGTTCCCGCCCCGGGACGCGATGACTTGCTCCATCGCCTCCAGCGAGTCGCGGAGCCACTGCTCGCTTAGCTCGGCGCGGGCCAGGTAGTTGCTTTTGAGCCAGAGCGAGCGGTTGCGGGGGTCTTTGATGCCGGCGCGGAGCCGCGGGAATTTGGCCAGCCAACGAAAGGCGTCCTCGACCGCGTCCCGCCAGATCACGGCCGGCTCGTCGTCCGTCTCTTGGTCCGTTTCCTTCTGGTCGACAGTCGACGTCGACGTCGACTTAGCCGACCATGAAAGTAAGACTTTGTCTTCTTTGACGACGTCGACGTCGACCGCGCGCGCCCGCGCGTGGGGTTTCCCCTCGCCCTCGCCCTCGCACGGGGTGGCCGGACGTTTGTGCGCGCTAACGTCCGCCCGGGGTGGTTTGGGCGGACCTTTGCGCGCGGTAACGTCCGCCCGATCGGCCTCGGACGGACCTTTGGGCGCGCTAACGTCCGCCCGATTTCCCTCGGACCGGGGGGCCGGCTCCGCCAGTTCGGGCCGGTCGAAACTGAGCGGGAGCCGCTGTTGCAGGTCGGGCCGGCGCTCGCGGCGGCCCGGGTGCGGACTCCACACGGTGAGGTAGACGCGTCCGCGGCGATCGTCGTGATCGTCGATCTGGACCAGGCCGGCCGCGGCCAGCTCGTCGATCCACTTGCGCGCGGCGCGTCGCGACCTCCCGTAGGCGTGGCCGAGGTCCGCCAGGCTGATCATGATCTCGCCCGGCTCCTTGCCCGCTGCCTCCCACAACCGCAAGAAGGCCAGCTTGCTGGCCGCGCCGATCGACGGCTCTCGAAAGAGGTGCCCCAGCTCGTCACACACGCCTCCGGCCATCCTGGCCACCTCCTTGTCTATCGGTCCCTGAGTCTCTCTACGGCTGCCTCCCTCGGCAGCAGCTCCACGCTCGGCCGGTCCGGCGTCCAACCGCGGACGATCAGCTCACCCACGGCCGCGTAGGCCGCCAGCAGGGCCACGGCCAACAGCAATTGAATCACGTGCGACAACGGCATCCGATCCCTCAACTCTCAACCAATTCGAGCGGCAACCGCGGGGCTTGAACCCGCCGACAGGCGTGGAATGCGTAACCGCCGTGGCCCGATGCCAGGTTGCCGGCCGGCCGGTCGGATGGAGCAAGGACCATGGATGCTTGCCGACCGGTCGGTGTAGCAGCTACGGATGGACGCTTGTTTTGATAGGCACCTCCTTTTGGTTGGGGTATAATGGTAGCAGACAGGTGCCCGGGCCGGAGGCCAAACCGGAGAGGTATGACTTGCGTTGCGAGCCGGCAGGCACGCGCACCAAGACGGGCGAGGGTCCGCCCGGGATGAGTTTCGAGCAGCGCGCTCTCGCACGCGGATTGAGATCGGAGAGCCCGGGGAAGCCTCCGTGCGCTCCGTTTTGGCGGGTCCGTTCCGCGGAGCCCCGAGCCCCCCGCGCTCCTGAATCTATCGCGCGGGCCGGGGCCAAGTCGAGGGCGGTTTGGGCTGGAGGTGTCATGCGGCTCAGCTTTCGGGGTGCATCTCGACGACCACTGGGCCGGCCAAGGGGACGGTCACCACTTGGCGGATCGATTCGCCGGGCGGATCGGCGATCGGCTCGCCGTCTGCCGGCTCGGTCCAGGCGTCGAGCTTTTCGAGCTCCGCGCGCCACTGCGCCTGCACCTCGGGTGCACAGTGGGCGACCGCGTCGGCCCACGTCGGCCAGCGGCCGTGGCTGGCCAGGAATCGGTATTGGTAGTAGAGCGACTGCGCGTTGTGCGGCTCGCTCGGCAGGTGGTCGGTCGCACAGATCGGGCAAGTCCCCGGTTTCGGTGGTAGCAGCTCCATTACCGGCTCCTCTTTGCCTCAAGACATGCCGGCCAATTCGGGAGACCTTTGGCTTTCGTGTGCTAAAAGGCGCGTCTTGAGCGCTTCATTTTCGGCCTTCAGCTCGGCGTTCTCTCGCTCCAGCCGGCGGTACTTGGTCATCAAGTCGGCGTATTCCGCCTGACTGATGACCCGCCGCGTGATCGTCGTTTGCTGAGCCGGTCGTTTGGACTGGTGATCCAGGACCGCTTTCCACATCGTGCGCAAGTCGCCTTTCTCCCACCTTGCCCGCTTGGGGAAATGCTTGAGGATCGCGCGAAGGTCGTCGAATGGGTGATCAAAAAACAGCTCCGGGAAGAAGCCGTCCAGGAACCGGGCGGCGCGGGAATCGTCCACGTTGCCCGTCTGTGCCCGGAATTCGGCATCCTCGAACACGGTCACCGCAACCTGGATTCTGTCAAATAGCTGGGCCCCCATTTGGCCCTGCATCTCCTCCAGCCGCTTCAAGGCGGCTTTGTAGGGCGCGATGGAGGGCGTTTTGGTCGGGTCCTTGTGCTTGGTCGATGTCATGCAGATCCTCCTTTAATCGTTTGGAGAACTGGACGAACCGGGCACAGTCGCCCGGGCAGTAACGACCCCGATGGATCGGGGCCCCACACAATTCGCAATAGCGGTTCACGTTTGTCGCTTCCTCACACCTTCGCACGACGCCCCCTGCTAAACGACACCCCTGTTGGCACCCCACGTTTGTCGCTTCCTCACACCGATCGTGCCATCTCCAAACTTGACCACCACCCTGTTGGCACCCCACGTTCGTCGCTTCCTCACACCCCGACTTCATCCGCGACTACTTCACCCACCCCTGTTGGCACCCCACGTTTGTCGCTTCCTCACACCACGTTGACCATAACCTCTTTGTCCCGCTGGCGTTGCGATCGATTCAACGGCCGAGAACGACCATCGGGTCGCTTGCTGACCTCAAAGAGGATCCCCTTTTCCGTGCACTTTTCCGCACAGATCTTCCCCAGTTGGTGCCAGTCCCAGGTGTATGCGTGGGACCGCCTCGGGCGGCTCCCGGCGCGTCCCAAGAACCGGGTCAACCGGTAGTGCTCGGTGGGCTGCCGATAGACGACGCGCCCGACCCGATGCCTCTCGCAGAAGGCCACCAGGTCTTTAGCGATCTCGTTATTCTGGGTCTTGACGAAGTCCCGCCACCGATTCCGAAGTTTGTTGAGCCAGAAGCGAAATCCCTTGTTGCGGCCGTGCCCCTTTCGGGCGGTCGATGCCTTGCGATACCCGTCCGAGCGACTCCACAGTTGGATCAGGACCGCGTTTCGCGTGTGGGCGACGTGCCGACCATAACGGCCGCCAATCCACCACGTGTAGCCCTCGAACCTCAGCAAAGCAATTCGTTTCCGGCCCGGATGCAAGACTGCGACCCGGCCCGGGTCCAACTCCACCCGAGCTTCCTTGGGTTGCCGGGACATCACGTGCGCGTACCATTCGCGGCGAGTGGGCCGGTAGACCACCTCGGACCCGCAAAACTCGTACTCGCCGCCTACGATCTTTTCCAGGCTGGCTCGCTCGCTAGCGCACCGTCGCCCCCACGTCCGCAAACGGAGGGAGGTTTTGGGGCTTCGGACCCGCGGCGCGACGCGATCCAGCCCGACAACGAGACGCCACGGGTCCGACTTGCACTGCGGTGCCAGCAGGTGCCCGTTCTTCCGGTCGAGGGGAATGGGCAGCGGATCCGAGCTGAACCCGGGGCGCTGCTCGTTCAGCAAAATGCAGAGCCACCCCGAAAACGCGCCCGTCTTCGCAGGGATCTTGTTGATCCGTTTTCGCGTCCGGTCCAAAACCAGTTCCCGGACGCGGCCATGGATCCCAGGGAATCTCTCGGTCAGCGCGGCGCGAATCCTTTTGCTGCATTCCGGCGGGAAACACGCGACCGGACATTGCGGCTTTTTGCCCTTCTTCCCCTCTTGGGCCCACGTCTTGTACGCCTCGCGCCAAAGGCGGAGATCGTCTTCGCTCCCCGCTTCCCAGTGAAAGAGCATCCACAGCCGCCAGATCAGATTGACCATGATCTTGATCTGGTGGCTAAGATGCCACAGCAGGGCCTCGGTCTCCCGATCCTCTTTAGTGAAATGGATCTTGAGCTTGGTAGGTCGCACTTTCCGCTTACTCATCTTCAACCGCCTCCTTCATCAAAAGGCGCCGGCGCCCCATGGGTGGGACGCCGGCGCCAAAACGGGAGTGCCTCTGCCGAGCGCTACACGGCTCTCGAAGTCCGCAGCTCTTCTCGGCTTCAACCCGACAGGTCGGGTTCCGAACTGTGGATTCATGGCCTGGTTTAGACTCCCCATCAAAATCCGGCCGGTGAGCGGTGCGTCGGCATTCGGGTTCCACCGGGAGGGACCGCCCCTCCCACAGGGATTGGCACCGCTCCCCGGCCGTTGCCCGTTGGGCCCATCCCGCAGACCCAGCGGGGCGCGGACTTGTCCAAGCCGCCGGATACCACAAGCGGCCCCGCTCGATCGAGTGGCGCCCGGGTTCGGTGGCGAGTCGCCAGTGAAGAGCAGTCGGACAAGCCCGCGCCCCGATGGGGCGGGGGAGGTTAGAAAAGCATCCCCTGCCTCGCCGGGCCCGGCTGGGGCAATCGCTCCAAGAGGGGGATCACCACGTCGGCTCCGACGTAGTGATCGGCCAACACGTCGCCGCCGCTGTGCCCTGCCACTTTCCGAGCTACTAGCGGGTTGCGCTCCGCCAGCCAGTGGAGCGTCGCCCTGCGTAGGCCGTGGAATCCCAGCCGGCGATCCTCGGGGAGGATCGTCGTGGGGATCTCCGCCAGTTGGCGGCGCCTCAGCTCCTGGAGCCAGCTCTGCGAGCTCGGCCAGCCCGGAAACGCGAAAATGCGCCCGTCTTCCGAGCGGGGGACCATCTCGATGGCCAGCCGGGCCGACTGGTTGAGATAGACCTGCAGCGGTTGGCGCGGCTTGGTCGCCTCGGCAGGCAGGCAGAGCCAATGCTCGGGGGGCTGCCCACGCTTCGCGCGGACCTCGATCCACTCGCGACGGGCCTCGATGGCCGAGTCGATGCGCAGGGCCGAGTTGTAGACAAACCGGATCAGGCCTCGCCACCAGCGCGGCGGCTCGATGCCGCGCATCGAGCGGGGCAGCGTGGCCGTCGTTGGCAAGACGTCGAGCCAGGCCGTGATCTCGTCGAGCGTGAACCGGTCGCGGAGCCTGTGGCGTCCTTTCGGCCGTACCAGATACGGCGGCTCTGGGAGGATGTTCTGCCCCAGCCGGTTCCCGCGCGATCGGGGCCCCGCCTTGTCCAGGCAGAACTGCAGTTGGGTACAGTGCTTGATTACCGTGTTCGGCGACACCTTCGCGGCGCCCTTGAGTCCCGCTCGCTGACTGACGGCTTTGGCGAAGTCGGCACACGTGACGTCGTCGATCTGCCTGAGCGGCGGATTGCCCGTGATCTGGGCCCAGAGCTTGAGCGAGCCGCGATAGGCGCGGACCGTCTGCGGTTGCCGGTCCTTCCCCTCGTGGCACACGGGCAAGACAAAACGCTCGTAGAACTCGGGGAGCGTCCAATCGCGGCGATCTTCCGGGTCGCACTCGGCGCCGCGGACGAGGCGCAACCGCGGCCGGTCGCCGCTTGATGCGGCAGGTTGGCGGGCCATGGCTTGGTTCCTTTAGTCGACAGGTGGCCAGGGCCTCCGTGCGACGGAAATCTTCCAGGGCGAGGCCAATCATCAGTGCGTGCCTACCCTGGGTTACCATAGCATTCAAATGGGCGTAACAGTCTAACCGGAGGGCCTGGGCGAGGGGCTCGGTACCCAGAAGAGCGGTGTCGCCACTCGCCCCACCTCGCCCTGGCCCCGACCGGTCCGTGTCACCCATGGGGACGGCTCCATGTGCGCGCAGCCGCCTACGCGCGTTGTGCGGTTTGGCTGGTTCGTACCGAGTGAGGCACCGAGCTTCACCGGTTGGCTTCGCAGAGCCGGAGTGGCCGACGGGCCGTCAGAGCGCCGCGAGGCCGACTTACATCGATCGGTCGCGAATCTATCGGAGAGGGCCGGTCCGCGTCAATCATCCGCGGCCGTTACAACCGCGCCCGGAATCGGACGCCCGTGGGCGAGAGGAGGTCCGAAGCTCAAGAAAGCCCGGCTTTGGCGCGGATGTGTTACGCCATGTGCGTGGCGTAATATCCGCAAAATCGGCAAAAATGGCTCTGAGGGGGGGGTGCGATGGGGCGCGGAGCGGGCGGCCGGTCCCTGGATTGGACTCGGCCGGCGCGCTGGGCACGCGGATCAAGATCCGCCCGGGGGCCGGGCTTTCTCGGCGCCGGCCCCGGGCGGTACCGGGCGAGATGGGGAGGGTGATCCCCGGTAAGTCGGCCAGCCCGGGGGCTAGCCGGGCCAGTTCGATTTCGGGGTGACGGCCTCGCGACCGCCACGGCCTCCCCTTCCCGCCGGCGTTTCCTGGGTTTCGTCTCCGCTGTTCGGTTTTCGCGGCTCTTCGGCCCCCCCGGAGCGGTGGAAAGAGCAGCGGAGTGCGTATCCGCTGCTCCCTCGCCGGCCCCGCCGGTGGGTGGCAAGCACGCCCGGGCCGATTCGAACGGCCAACCTGCGGATTAGAAGGAAAGTGCTGGGGAATTCTCGCGGCCCCTACGATCAGAATTTCCCTGGTGGTCCTCACCGCCGGGGCTGGCGGTCGGCTACCGCGGGGGTTGACAGCCGGCTCGCGGGGCGCATCATGGGGGCGGAGCCGTTTTTGGGCTGGCGGCCTGGCCGGGTCTTGCCCCATTCGATCGCGGCCGGGCCGCCCTTGAATGGGGAGTCTCGCCATGCGGTCGTGGATTCGTGCATTGGGGGCAGTCTCGGCCGTTGTTCTCGCGGCCTGCATCTTTGCCTGCGGAGGCGGGGGCGGCCCAACCCCTTCCGCGCCGTCGGCCACGCAGCCGGTTTCCGACGCGGAGGAGCTTCGGTCCGGTTCCCGGGCGGCCGGGGTCCAGTTCGCCAAGACGGTGCTTGAGGGGCGTCTTCGGTCGCCTTCCTCGGCGGAGTACCCCTGGGATTTTGTTCAAAGCCGGGTCGTGTGTGACACCGACGAGTATTTTGGGTGCGTGGTGACGGGCGTGGTCGATGCCCAAAACGCTTTCGGGGCCGTCGTACGAGAGCCCTGGGAGGTCGTCGCGGTCTTGGACCGGTCACGCGACCAGTGGGCGCCGATCTTCGTAAGCCTTTCGGGCGACCCTGTGTTTGGCTCTCAGCGGGCGGTCGACGAGCTGCTCGCGATGGACGGAGGGGAGCCGACCGGCCTGGCTGCACCGCCGCCGGAGGAGGTCGAGGATCCCGAGCCCCCGGCCCCGGACTTCCGCACGTGGACCGACACGTCGGGCGAGTTCACGGTCGAGGCCGAGTTCGTCCGCCTGTCGATGGGCACGGTGACCCTCCGCAAGGCGGACGGCTCGGAGATCTCGCTCTCGATGGAGAAGTTGAGCGAGGACGACCAGGCCTGGGTCCGCGACCAGTTTTAGCCCCCGGCTCGAGCACCGCCCGCCCCGGCGGTGGCGTACTTCCCTGGCCCCTGGCCCCTGACACCTGTACAATTGTCCCGGGCGGCGGGCGGCGTTTTCGATCCGCGTGTCACCCGATGTGGAGAGCGGTCGTCGGTCGCCCCGCTTTTGATTCGCGTGACTTTCGGGGTCGCGGGAGGATTTCCGACGCCATGGCGATGCTGATCACACGGAAGCGGTTTGGGGAGCTGCTGCGGGGCTGGGTGCTCCGCTGCCCGGTGTCTCATCAGCAGCTTAGCCAGGACACACCGCCGGGCGTGGTCGACCTGCAGCTCGACCCCGCGCTGACGCCCGACGTCATGCTGGAGGAGATCCGCGGCCTCCTGGAGGCCTCGACGCATCCGGACCTGCTCAAGATGCAACCGCACGGCGGCGGCCTGCCGCGCGATGGCTCAGGCGATCCGCCCGACGCGGCTTAGCCGCCGCCTCGACAGCCGAGAGGGGGCGTGACGCTCAACCCCCTTCGACCGCTGCCAGCCGCTCGGTCAACCCGAGCCGTTTCAAGTCGCCGCGGAAATGGCGGTCGATCTCCAGGCCCAGCTCTCGCGGGTACGCGGGCGGATGACCGCCCGACCGGTTCGTCTCGGGCAAGAAGCAGATCGGGCAGGGGTGCAAATCGCTCATCGGGCAGCGGTCGGAGCGGCCGGCCGGGTGCGTGTGCTGGATGCCGATCCGCTCGCAGATCGCCGGCCAGCGCTCGTGCAGCTCCGGGTAGGGGATCAGCTCCACGCCCAGGTCGAGCCCCCGGTAGAGCCCGTGGCCCCGACACCAGTGCTCCCACAACCCGCCCGGCGGCATCGGCCGCAAATACTCGCGGCGGGCGAAGTTGGCAAAACTCGGGTCAGAGGCGAGCAGGTTGACCTTTCGCCGCCAGAGGCCGGTGAACTCGGCCCCGTGGTGCCGCATGTGGTGAACGTCGGCCAGCGTGAGCCGGTAGTCGCTGGAGATCACCTCCCGCGGGTCGCGGAGCACTGCGTACCGGTAGAGCGTGTCCCACAAATCGGCGCCGATCTGCTCGCGGATCTCTTGGGCCGTCCAGTGCCGGTCGATCAGGTCGATCCGACAATGGGCCGAGAGCCACGGCTTCAGGGCGATCGCCCGGGCGACGCCGCCGGTCCTCGGGATGTGGATCTCGCAGAATTTCTTGTGGAGGTCGAGGAGCATTTCAGGGGCCAGGGGTCAGGGATGAGGGTTCAACTCTTCGTGTCCTTCGCGCTCTTCGTGGTGCCGTTGGCGCTTGGTGCCGGCGGGGCCGGTATGTTTGGGTGAGTGGTTTTCACCCGGCCTCGCCGGCACCAGCCCTCTTCCGAGCTGGTAGCGGCCGTTTTGGCCGAAAATGCGTGTCCAAAACCATGGTTCTGAGGGGCAAATCTGCCGTTTCGTGCTTGGGGATCGGCCACGAAAAGCACGAAATGGGGTTTTGAGCCCTTGAGTCCAAGACTCATATCGTTAATTCGTGTTTCGCCCCACCGGCGGGGATCGTCGGTATGGCGGCCTCCCCCCGCCGGCTGCCCAGGGCCGGGGTTTACTCGGTGACGGGAGCGTCCTCGCAGATGATCTCTCTCAGCGCGGATCGGTCGAGGTCGTGGGCTTTGAACTTCTCCCAGGCCAGCGCTTCCACGCCGGGCGATCCCGGGCCTGTTTCGACGATGACGTCGACCGAGAAGCTCACTCGCCAGCGGTCGCCGTTAGACTGGCTGAAGTGCCAGTCGGGCTTACGTCGGTTCCAGTGCCGCGCGGCCTTCTCCGGATCGGCAAAGGATGGTCCGACCGGGCCGCAGGCGATGCACTCGACGTAATAGCCGTCGTCGCATAGCCCGTCCCCCTCCGGTTCGTAGACGAGCGGTCGGACGTGGACTCTCAGAGTCCCGCAGAACGGGCAGGGCAGCAGCGTCGTGTTGTCCATGGCTCTTTCCTCCACTCTGCACCCTACGGTCTCGCGTTGCCCGCCTCCCACACCTGACGCATCACGTCCGGATGGAGGTGGCGACGATCGACGATCGGGTCACGCAACGCGGGGCCGTCGATCATCGCGTCGAATTCGGCCCGGTCCGGATGGTCGGGGCTGGCCATCGTCTTGGCGGCCCAGACGTCTTTGGGCATCCAGTTCCGCCGCAGGTGGGTGAACACGACGCAAGAGGCCCGGGCGTGCTTGGCCAGCTCGATGAACATCGGCGCCTGCCGCCAGTTGTCCGCCTGGAGGATAAACTGGTACTGGAGCACCTCGGGCTGGCCGGTCTCGCGGAGCATGGCCAGCCAGTTGAGCGCCTGGGTGAGCTGGTCCCAGTTGCCGCCGCGCCTGAGCAGCTCGTAGGTGTCGCCGTCGGCCGCGTCGATCGACACGTGCACCCGCTGGAGCCGATCCCGGACTTGGGGCGGCAATCTGGGCCAGACGATCGGCATCAAGAGGGCGTTGGTGCAGATCATCAGCTTGCACGGCGACCAGGTGAGCCAGTGCGAGCGGAGCGCACGATGAGAGACGGGCGACGCAAACGGGTCGCCGATCTGGCTGGTGCTGTAGGTTTCGAGCGTCGCCCCAAAAGCTCCGATGGCCATCTCCAGCCGGGTGGCCAGGTCCCGCCAATTCTTGGGCGGGCCGATCGGCTGTTTCCGGCAGCTCGAGCAGTGGAGGTTGCAGGTGCGGTCGACGCAGTCGGCCAGCACCTTGGGCCCGTGCTCGACGACCGGCCGCGGATCCGCCACGTCCAGTTGCGGCTGTGTCCCGCTCCGCAGCCACGCGCAGCCCCGGCAGAGCGAGCGGTCGCCGGCGGCCACCGCCCGCCGGAGTCGCTGGATCGGCTCCGCGTTCCACAGCTTCCAGGGGTCGGCCTCGTCGGAGTCGTGCACGTACGCGGCCCGGTCGAGCCACGCGCTGCAGCACGTCCGGGCGCCGCGGGCGTCCAGCTCCAGGTCGGTCCAGGGTTTGGAGCAATAGGGGCCGGAGGCCGGAGGCTGGAGGCTGGAGTCAGTCATCGGTCGAGTCACTCCCGTCGCGCCGCCGCCATTCGCTTAATACACGACGCCGGCGGCGGGGCACAAGACCGGTTTCTGGGCCAGGCGGGCGATGACGCGGGCCTGGCGGGCGTCCGATTCGATGAACAGGCGGAGCTTGCTCTGCCGGTAGTGGGCCGACTTGAAGCGCTCGACGGCCAGCGGCGCCGCGCGCTCCTGGAGTGAGCCCCAGGGGCCCATTACCAGCCGGTCGCAGCGGATGCCGTGTCGACGGAGCCAGTTTTGGGTCAGCTCGCGGTAACGCGGCCGGTCGAGCCGGGCGGTCACGACGAGCGGCAGGGTGGTGTGGCGCGCGTAGTATCGCGGCCGGGCGGTGGCGAGGAATTGCTCGTAACGTGGCCCGTCGTCGTCGTCCTCCGGCAGACAGTCTTCACAGAGCAGCCCGTCAAAATCCCAGCACGCATGGGCCAGGGGGGAATTGCTCCAGTGCCATTCGAGATAATGCGGCGGCGGCAACTCCGCGGCAGACAGATCGACAAACCGCTTCGCCGCCGGGGTCGAGTAAACCACGGCGCGGAGGATCTGCGCGTCGGGCCAGTGCTCGCGGAGGATCGCGGGGAAGCGGCGCATCGCGCCACCCTTGAACGCGGTATCGTCGAGTAGAAGCGCGTGGCGTTTGGCCGGCGGGGCGGCGGCCGTTTGGAGCCGGTAAGTGGTCCCCAAGTCATTCAGGCCCGTGGTCGACAGCGACCAGAGGGGCCGGTGGATCAGGCAGGCGAGGATCGTCGCCGGGATCAACCCCGACCTCGCGATCCCCACGACGTCGGTGATCGTGGGAGGGAGGCGCCCAACCAGTGTTCGAGTCTGCCGTTGTAGATCGTCGATGGTCACGAAGGGCGTTTCCAGGCGTCGTATGCTGGTTCGTTGGAGTTCCTCCTCCCGCTCGCAGGAGCGCGTCAGGAGCTGCCGTAGCCATCGCTGGCGATCCTGACACGAGCTGCCGAATCGGCGGCAGAGCCGGCCGGTGCATTCGGGGCAGGTGGCGCAGATCCTGGCGGACTGCTCGATCTGGGGCCAGGGCCGGGCATTCATCCATTGGAGTGTCTTGTCCAGGTCGGCGTTCGGATCGAACAGCGGGCGGCGAGAGAGGACGTAGGCCCGGATCTGCGCCAAGAGCCGGGCGCCCCCGTGGCGGGGGATGGCGGCGATCGCCGCGGCGCCCGGCTGGCCGGGGCCCCTCCCCTCTTCCCACGCGGTCCAGTACCGATCGGCCGGGGACTCGCCGCGGGCCCCCGCATTGCACAACTCGACCAGCCGGCGTGGCTTATAGACCGCGTGACGCGGGCAGTCGATACCGGCGGCGTCGGGCGGTAGATCGCATTGGCAGAGCGCTTGACTCATGTGTATATATGGCAAGAATGGGGTCAGGAGGGTTCCTACGATGATGCTCCGAAAATTTTGTCTCGTTGGTCTCTTTCTGTTCCTGGCCGCGTCGATCTGGTGTCTCTGCCGCAGTCCCGGACTGGATGATTGGCCGCAGTTCGATGGCTTCCGGTGTCGCGAGTGTGGCGGCCCGGTCTCGGTCCACCCCGACGACGTCCGATGTTGGGGCTGTGCCGAGTGTCGGCGCGTGGCCTGGGAGGGCCGACTCGATCGGTACTTCCGCCAGTCCGTGCGCGGCGATTTCCCCAGCAAGGCGGCATTCGATGCCGCCCACCGGCAGGCCGGCCTGCTCGCCGCCCGCTGCGAGGATTGGGAGCACACGCCCGCCTCTGTCTGGGCGAGGAGCGTCGGCAACGCTTACAGCCGGTGAGGTCATAAGGTCACCACCACGTAGAAACTGCCCGATTGGCCGTCCTCGATCTGTTCGGTCGGCCAGTAGCCCTCGCAACACAGGCCGTCCATCGGGTTGTCGGTGAAACTGAACGGCCCAAACTTCAGGTAGAGCGGATCGCAGAGCGAGCCTTCGAGCGACTCGCCGTGAAAGATCTCCGGGTCTCCGACCGGCGAGCGCGGGGCCCCAAGTCGCCAACCGCCAACCGCGGGTGTGTACTCATTGCCCGAGTCGAGGTTGGTGAGCCGGAGTCGGAACGGCTCGAACAGTCCGTTAAAGTCGTCGTAGCAGATGTCGTCGATCGGGTCCGATTCCCACACGCAGCCGCCGGGGCCGTCGAGGTGTCCCGTCACTCCGTCGAGGTGGGTGCAGTAGCTATCGTCGACGAAGGTATACCGCAGCCGGTCGGGCATGCAGAAGCCGTCGCATCCACACCAGCACATCGGGCAGTCGGGGTTTTGGGCGTAGTGCTCGGTGAGTCGCCAGTTGTCGAACAGGTGCTCCCCGGTGCCTCGTGAGGCGAGGCCCCACCAGTGGCCGGTCGCTTGCCCGCAATCGATGACGGGGTAAGTGGCGCCGTCGATCCAGCCGCTGAGTCGTTCAGGGGACGCGCAGAGGGAGAGTCGTGGGTTTGGCGAGAGATCGGCGATTTGCTCGTAGGCAACGATCGACTCGCCCTCCCCGGCCGCCACGCGGACGAGTCGCAGCATCCCTCCCACTTCGTACGTCTCAAATTGCAGCTCGTAGCGGATCTCCTCCGGGTCATTTCGGCAGTACGGTTCGTTCCAGAATCCGTCGCCGTAGACGATTGAGTAGATCCGGCCCGGGGTGAGGTCTCGCAGGTAGACCTCGCCAATCCCGTTGACGGACCGCGGCGGCCGTTGGAGGAAGAGCGTGTCGCCGATCCCCGTCACGCCGAGCTGGTTCTCCGTGATGTACCAATCCCCGTTGCACTCGACCCACCGGGAGCCGATGTTGGTGGAGTCGGCGCGGTTGAAGTTGTCCGAGGCACTCCAGCATCCGCAGCAGCATCGGCGGCGTCCCATCTCATGCTCCGTAGCCGTAGCAGCCCGGCGATGAGCAGTCGAGCGCCCAGATTTCGGCGATCCTGCCGTGCTCCTCGGACGGTTGCCATTTGGCTAATCCCGTACTGCACTTGGCGGGGTACGGGACGTCGTAGCGATGGTCGATCGCTCGGAAGGTCGTGGTCCGGTCGTACTCCCAGTCGTGCGCCGCCGCGTCCCAGCGGCCGACCCAGACGTTGAATTCGAGCGAGCGGCCGGGGTGGTTTTGGGCCAGTTCGACCCCGAACCCCGGGTGGCACTGGTCGATCGCCACGATGCCCCACTGGACGCCCGAGGTGCCGGCGACCTGCTTGATCTTGCAGCTCCCACCGCCGGTGCACGATTCGAGGATCGCCGGGTCGCCCGGGCAGATCTCGGCGTAGTCGTCCTCCGCGTGGTTCATCCGGATCCGCGCGGCCGAGAGGCCCGCCACGATCGCCGGGCCGATCTTCTCCTCTTTGAGCGGCCGGATGAGGATCGCCAGCTTGCCCCAGTGGTGGCAGCTCGGCATCAGGCCCTTGACCCGGCGCTGGGTTTTGAACTGGTTCAGCCGGGTGGCCGGGTCGACGAGCGAGTCGCCGATGCCCAGGACGTCGTGCTGGTCGCGGTCGCCGCCCGAGTCGTTGCGGACCATCGCGATCGACGGGTTGTAGATGTTGCGGCCCGGGCTGTTGCCCACAAGAAAGTCGCGGACCGTGCGGATCGTCTCCACCGCCGCGTTGTGAAACGGCGCGTTCGGTTGCCACGGCTGGCCGGGCTGCACCTTTTCCAGCTCGGTCGGCACGGCTCAACTCCAAGGGTCGGGCAGGGGCAGCTCGGAGTCCCAGTCGCAATAATCGTAGACGCGCTCCACGTGGACGCGGACCGGCCGATGGGCGGTGATCCCGGCCGCGATCTCCTCTTCCTCGTACTCGATCCAGAGGTGCTGGTGCCCCTCGCAGTCAACGCCCGTCACGTCGCCGAACTCCTGGCCCGTCTTGTTGCGGGCCGTGGCGAACCGAAAGCGGATCCCAACGTCCTGGCCGCTGTTCTTGCTGCCAGTCGATTGGATGCCGACGATCAGCAGCTCGCCTTTCTGCCAGATCCGCCAGGCGTTTTCGTTCACGCTGGCGATGAGCGTTTCGAGCTTGGTAATAAAGGCGTGAGTGGCCACGGTGGCGGCCGGATACCAGTGCTCTTCGTCCCAGGTCATGTACCCGACGTTGACCTGGCAGCCGTCGATCGTGCGGCCGTTTCCGTCGTCTCTCACGCCGATCGCGCCCTTGTGCGGGTCGGGGTCGCCGCTGGTCGGATAGGTCTTGATGTGCTCCAGCCCGTGGGTGATCTTGACCGTCTTCGTGGCGATGTTGAACGACCAGGCGATGTCGCCCTGCTCCCCTCGCTCCAGCGTGCCGTAGCGGACGATCCCCTCCCACACGTCGCCGCCCTGCTCGTCGACCGAGACCGTCTGCTTGATCAGGTTGTTCCAGACCAGCGGGGCCATGGCGTTGACCCCGGCCCGGGCCACGTGGGCCTCGGCCACGTCCAGCACGGCGTACTTGCGCACGCCCTGCTTGTCCTCGAGGTGCTGGCTGGCGTCTTCGATGATCATGATTCGCGTGTCGGTGCTGTTGGTGTGGGCTTCATCGAGCGCGTCAGCCCACGGTGCCGACCCAGACGAGCTTGTTGGTCTGGAGGCTCTGGTTGATCTTCTTGAGCTGCTCTTCCGACCCCTCGGTGGCGTCGGCCGTGCGGTCTTCGGCGGTGCCGCCGCCCTCGACCGCGGCCGAGAGGTACTTGAGCATGGCCGTCGAGCTGGCGGCCAACACGCCCGACTTGCCCGCCGCGGCGGCGCCGCCCATGATGTCGCCGTACTGCTCGCGGATCCCCGGCGCTCCGGGCCCCTCGGCCCGTCGACGGCGGGCCGCGGCCACCGCGTTGTCAAAAGCGGCCTGGGCGTCGGCCGCCTCCCTCTGCCGCCTGGCCATTTGGGCGGCCCGCCGATCGTCGCGCGCCGTTTGCTTTCGGTTGAGGTCCCCGGCCAAGATCTCCTCGCGTTGGGCCCGCTCCTCGTCGATCGCCTTCAGGCGCTTCGCCTTTTCCTGCTCGATAGCGATCTCGGTAGCCTTTTGGGCCATGCCCGCGGCGAAGCCGTGCCACTGCTTGTTGATCCCCAGGCGTTTGGCCATCCAGTCGGGCATCATCTGGGCCATCGCCTTCTGGATTTCCAGCGCCACCTCCCAGAACTTGCCCACCATGAACGTGCTCAGGTTGACCCAGATCTTTTGCAGCCCGGCGACGGCGCTGTTGAACATCATCGCAAGGCCGGTGGTCGCCTCGTTCCACACGTCCAAGAAGGAGTCGCGGAATCCGGCCCACTTGTCCATCAGCCAGTTGACGCCCTTGGTCCACTCCAGCTTGAGCAGTGACCAGAGCACTTGCACGGCCGCTTGCCAGTCGCCGGCTTTGAGCGCGTCCATGATCCCGCCGAATGCCTCGACCGCGTCGTCGCGGAGCTGCCCAAAGACGCCACCGAGCCAACGGCCGGCCGCGCGGAATCTGCCCGTCGTGTGCAACCACCAGCTCCCCAGGGCGATCACCGCGGCGGTAACCATGCCGATCGGGGAGAGGAGCGCGGCCAGCACCGTGCCCAGCACGCCCACCGCCGCGCCGGCCATGGTGATCATCGACGCCAGCATCCCCATCCCGGCGCCGACGGTGATCACGGCCGGGCCCAGCACCATCAGGCCCGCGCCCACGGCCATCAGCCCGGCGCCGATCTTCAAGAGGAGCACAATCAACGGCTGATTGGCCTTGACCCAGTCGATCGCCTTGGAGGAGGCCTCGGCCATGCGGTCGGCCAGGTCGCTGAGCATTGGGGCCACGGCCGCCCCCACGCGCTTCCAGACCATGGACAGGACGGATTGGAGCCGGGTCATCGCGTCGGTGAGTTGGGCGGCGGCTTCGGCGTCCTCTTTCGAGAGGATCAGACCAAGCCGCTCGGCTTCCTCCATCACGGCGACCATCCCCTCCTCGCCGTCGTGGAGCATGGGGAGGAGCTGCGTCCCGGCCCGCCCGAACAGCTCTTGGGCCAGGGCCGCCTTTTGCGTGTGGTTCTCCAGGCCGGACAGGGCCGCGATCGTCTCCTTGAAAAGCGCCTCGGGCTTTTTGAGGTTTCCTTCCGCGTCGACCGCCGAGATCCCCAGCGCGTCGTACGCCTCGACGGCGGTCGAGAGGCCCCGCTGGTAGTCGTTGGCCGTCTTGGCCTGGCGTTTCATCGCCTTCTCGATGCTCTCCAATTCGGTTCCGCCGATCGCCGCCGCGTGGGAGAGCGCCGAGAGCATCTCGACCGAGGCGCCGGTCCGGAGGCTCATCTTGTGGAGCTGGTCGCCGGCGGCGGCGAATGACTTGGCGGCCCAGAGGATCGGCGTCACGATCGCCGAGCCGGCCGCCATGGTCATCATCCCCATCCGCTGGATGCGCCGGCCCCAGCCCGTCAGCAGCCGCTCGCCCGACTTCAGCCCGCGGACGAGCGGGTTCGTTCGAGCGTAGAGCTCGACGTAGGCGGCCCCGGCTCGGATTTCTGAGGCGCTGGGCATGGCAAATCATCAGCCACGAAAAACACGAAAACCACAAAAGGACGACGACGATCCTTTTTCGTGCTTTTCGTGTTCTTCGCGGCTCATTTCTTGACCGGCGTGTGCTCGGGAAAGGCCTTGCGTAGGAACTCCCGGTCCAATTCATCCGGCGGGGGCGGGAGGCTCTTCTTCGGGTCGTACCATGGACAAAATCGCATCGGGTCGATCGGCTTGTCGCCCTCGCCCCGGTTGGCGTTATATATCTGGGCCAGGATTGCCGAGGTCCGGGCCCACGCGGCCCGGTCCTTACTTTCCGCCATCCACGTCAGCTCTCGGAGCGTTCGGGGAGTGGGATCACATCCGGCGATGGCGGCGAGCTGGCAGCAGATTTCCCAGGTCGACGCATCACGTCGCGGACCCTCTCCGGCGCCGCGGCCAGCTCTTCGTCCAGCACGGCCTCGGCCGCGGCGAGCGCCTTGTTGACCGCCTCCTCGTATCCCGGCCCCTGCATCTTCGCCACCCGGCTCGCGGCCAACTTCTCCGCCCACGCCCCGGCCCGCTCGATCACCTCCGCCAGGTCGGGGCGGAGGCAGCGGAAAAAATCCGCCCAGGATTCCTTCAGGGCGACGTACGCGCCGGCCAACGCCTCGCCCTTCAGGCGCCGGGCAAAGTCGATCGGCTTGATTTCGCGCGCCTCACACTGCTCGCGGCACAGCTCCCAGAGCAGGTCGACCAGGAAGCCGACGTCGTTGTGCACCCGCGTCACCAGCGGCGGGTCCCCTTCGTCCGGCTTGCCCAGGTCGATCTTCAGCTCCGATTGGAGGAGCTGCTTGATCGTCCCGGCGGTGATGTCGATCTCCCACTCCTCGGCGGCTGCGTCGGTGAATCTTGCCATTTCAGGGTCCAGGGTGTTGATTCGGGTGGCCAGCGCGCCACGCAAGCCCGCCGCCGATTGATCACGTGTCGGACTGGTAGATCCCGGTTTGCTTGTAGGTGTTGGCCACGGCGGACAGGTTGGCGATCCGCACCTCGTCGACCGCGTTCCCCGTGATCGGGTTCGTCAGCGTCGAGTTGGACCAGTAGAGCATCACGTCCTGCGCGGCCTGGGCCACAAATGCCTTGAGGACGTTGTTGCCGGAGTCCTCGTAGATGGCGATGCCGGCGCCGTCCTTGAACTGGGCCCCAAAGAGCGTGGCCTTGTCGCCGTCCCAGTCGGCGTCGAGATCGACCACCTCGTCGGCCACGATCGACGTGCCCTGGGTCGGGAGGACGTCACCGGTCGCGCCGGAGAATGGGACCGTGTTACCCGAGACGGTGCCCACCGTGGCCAGACGGGCGCAGGAGACCACGCCCGAGGTGGTCCAGCCGATGCAGATCACGTCGCCCGTCTCGATGTCGTGGCCACTTTCGAGCGTCAGCTCGCCGTCCGTGTCGTTGGTCCGCGTCGAGAGCGTCCCCGAGTTGCCCGCGTCCAGGGCCTTGTTCTGCGGTGGCACGCCGCCCGATGCCTCTCTGCTTATGACGCCCTGGATCGTCACGCCCGAGGCGCTGATCACGATGGTGACCGTTCCCGTCTGTTCGCTCATGATGTCAAGCTCCGTTGTTTCGTCCCTGTCCCCTGTAACCTGTCCCCTGATCGTCAGTGATACTGCGGATCACGCTGCTCGTCGGTCGCCTCGGCCTTCCAGGAAATTTCCACGCCTCCTACGTTGTCCTGACTCTCGCCCCACTCGGTCAGATAAAAATCCGCGTCCATGCCTTCCCCGGAGGCGTCTTTGGCGTAGATCCCCACAATCGTGTTGTTGAGAAAGGCGGATTTGAGGATCGTGATCAGGGCGTCGCCCTCGAACTTCCAGGACTTCGCGTCGATGCTGCATTCGGCGGCGGTAGGCTTGGCGCCCTGCCACTTCTTGCCTCGCTTCAGCCACTTGTACATCGCCTTGGAGATGGTCAACTTGACCTCGTCCACGTTGTCCCGGACGGTGGTCGCCTGGCCGGTCCCGGCGTCAATAGCCATGTCCCCGTCGAGGGTCAGTTGCATGTCTCCCGCGGCCATGGTGTTGCTCCTTTCAAGGTGTCATCGCAAAAAGCCCTGCCACTGCCTGGGCAGCTTGGGGGCCGTCTTTTCAAGTGCTGGCTGCATAAACGGGCGTTTGTCGGGCATCGGCTTCCGCCAGTCGGCCCCGTGCTCGTGCTCGGCACCTGCGATCCCGATGAGCCGATGACTCGGCCCGATGATCACGCTGTCGCGCCGCTTGTCGACGAAATAGAGGATCGACTTCGGCAGCCGTTTGGTGTGCGTGTACGGCGGACTCCCTTTCGGGCTGTGTTTCGTCCTGTCCTTGCGCGGCCGGATCGATCGATACGCGACTTTCCGGATGTAGCCGCCCGCGTGTCCGAGCGTGCGCGGGTTCTCCCGCCGGATCTTGCGGATGACCTTCTTGACGTCGCTGCGGGTTGTGACGCGGTAGCCGATCACGCATTTTCAGGGGCCAGGGGCCAGGGTTCAGGGGTCAGGACGGCGCGCCGAGGATCTGCCAGTGGTGCCTCAACGCGCAGTTGAAAACGCGGTCGTTGTCCAACAGGTCGGGGCTGATCCCGGCCTTGCTGGTCGGCAGGAATTCCCGGGGGTCGACGCACGCCATCGCGCGGGAGCCGGCCGAGAGGTTCTTGCTCCGGAAATGGGCCCGGATCTCCTCGGCCAGGGCGACCAGGGCGTCCACGGCCGTGTTGTCGTCCGGGTCGACCTGTTTCTGGATCACGATGTCCGTGGTGTACTTCTCCGTGTCCCTGCCTCGGGTGAGCGTCTCGACCGAGGACGGGCCAGGGAGCACCGTCACCCGGAGCGTTGTCAGCTCGTCGAGCTTGTGGCGGCATCGCCAGGCGCGCATGGCCGTGAACTCGAGCGACCAGCTCTCGCCGTCAAGCTCGGTGACGACCGCGTCGGCGACTTGTCCGTGGAGGCAGCTCATTCAGGGTCGAGGGTTGAGGGCTCGCGGCACTCGCCGGCGGAAACGCGCCCGCGGCAGTAGCCGATCTGCTCGGTGATCAGGTCGTGGTTGACGCCGATCAGCCCGCGCTGGGCCTGTTGCTCCGCGTGGAGGTGCGGTAGGTCGTTGGTCAGCATCGTCCGCACCCTGGCCGCCAGCAGCAGCCAGTCGGCCACCAGCCGCACAAGCCAGGTCAGGAAGGTCAATACAGCGTTCACGGATTTCCTTTCACCACGAAGACCACGAAGGGCACGAAGAAAGAAATCAAACTAGCTCGTTCTTCGTGCTCTTCGTGTCCTTCGTGGTTGCCTCCTCGTCACTCCGTCTGCACCAGCCGGCTGCGGATCAAGAAGCCTTGATGCGCGGGATCGGCTGGCTCGAAACAACTCTCGCCCCCGACCGTCTGCACCTCGTATGTGTGTTTGCTTGTGCCCACCTGTTCCTCGATGCGGTCGCCCTCGGCCGGCTCGACGCGTTGGCCCTGGATGACCAGCTCCTCGGCCAGCACGCGCCACAGGATCACCTTGGCCACGGTGACCGAGCCGTCGCCGGAGATCAGCTCGACGTCGACGCTCGACTTGATCGGCTGGATCGGGCAGGATTCGGAACCCCGCTTGTACACGGCGTCGACGTAGGCCACGGCGCGGGCGCTCCGCAGGGCACAGCGAACGGCGGCGTGGATTGGGCTGGCCATGGGGAGCTCCCGCGCCGGCTGGCCTCCGTCGACGGTTTTGGGTACGGCCTCAGAACCGGAGCGAGACGACCATGTCGGCGCCCGAGCAGTCGCCGGTTCCGCCCGCCAGCACCGACTTGACCCGAACGTATTGCTCGACGTCGGTGGGCAGCCGGAAGCGGGCGGTGACAGCCGCGGCGCCGGCGCCGCCGGCCCCGGTCTGGAGGATCACCTTGTCGGCGATGATCTTTGCCGACGAGAACCCGGGGTTGTCGTCGGTCTCGATCGAGTAGGTATTCGTATCGGCATCCGGGAGCTGCGTCGTGTTCAAGGCCGGGGCCTCGATGACCAGCTCCAAGGGCTCCGCGAGGAAGGCCCCGCGGGCACTCATCGCGCCGAGGTCGAATCCGGTGGTGGTGACCGTCCCGTCCGCGGTCCCCAGCGCCTTGGTTTCCTCGAACGTCGTGTGCTTGACTTTCGGTTGTGCGCGGTCCATGGCAAAAATCCTCGGTTAGGTGAGCGGTGGCTCCGACACCGGACGGACGCGACGATCAGCGATCAGAGGGCCAGCGTCTCGATGTTGGAGATGCTGTCGGTCGAGTAGATGGGGATCGAGCCTTCCGGGCCGTCGATCACGTCGGGCCACTCGGCCGGTTTCCCGGTGGGCGTCGTCGCCGTCCGGCTGCTCTTCAACTGGCGGCGGCTCCGCGTGGTCATGTAGGCGGCGGTGGGCGGCTTGCCTGCCGGGAACTTGGCCATCGCCTCGTCGATCAGGGCGTCGGTCAGGCCCTTGCCGCTGTCGGTGGTCAGCTTCTTGATCCGGCAGAGCGAGTAGACCGAGCCGACTTGCAGGCCCGGCCGCAAGTAGAGCTCTTGGTGGTATCCCATGTAGGGATTGCCACTGCCGTCGGTCAGGCGGACCTCGATCACGTCGGAGACCTCGGCCTTGCCGCCCTCGCCCAGGACCCACTTGACGTCCTGGAGTCCCCAGCGGACCAACCAGACGCTCGACGCCACGTCGTCGGTGGTGCCCGTAGCGTCGACCACCATGTTGGTGGAATCGTACGTCTGCAAACACCCTGGGTACGAATCACTCAGGCCGAAGGTGGCATTGTCGCCGTAAAAGAACGCCTTGCCGAGCGACTGGAAGGCCCCCATGGTGATGCCGAGGGCCTCTTCGGCCAGGTAGGCCGCTGCCCCGTCTTCGGCGGAGTCGGCGTCGGCCTTGTCCACCTCGAAGGGCGGATTCATCAGGTAGCACTCAAAGAGCCGTTGCTCCCAGGTGCTTTTGACGACGGGACTCCCGGAGCCGTGCTTGCGGAATCCGACGCTGGGGAGCGCGGTCCGGACTCGGGCACGGTAATTGAGCCCGTTGACGGTTTTGGCCGCGCCGAGTGCGACCTCGGGGGTGGCCTTGGTGGCCTCTTCGATCAAGCCGACGGCGTCGTCCGTGCCGTTCCGCTTGATGATGTCCAACAGGGTTGGCATCGCCATATCGAGTCTCCTCTGTTCCGGTTTTGATTCGCGTGTCTTGCCTTGTGGCGTTGGTCTCCGACACCGGACAGGGAGATCGTGGTGGTCAGCTCTGGCCGTTTCCTCCGCGGTAGGCCGGCTTGCGGAACCGCATCCCGGCGGCGAAGCGGCCGAGGTTGTCACCCAGCGCGTTGGAGAGCCGTCGCCGCTCCCTGGCGTCGGGATCGTCCTGGTCCGCCTCGTCGAACTGGGCGGGCTCCTCTTCGCCGCGGAGCTGGCTCACCGCGTCGAGCTTCTTGT
>Ga0180431_10001581_pt1 | contig 31547 bp, 20 predicted proteins | sample SS_ome_11_FD_132459 | JGI IMG/M metagenome (GOLD analysis project Ga0180431, IMG submission 132459) | Hypersaline lake sediment archaeal communities from the Salton Sea, California, USA - SS_1_MS_1 metaG | ecosystem: Environmental > Aquatic > Non-marine Saline and Alkaline > Hypersaline >... | reverse complement strand
CTTTGACGAGCTCCATGACGAAGTACGGCCGGCCCGTCTCGGTCGCCCCGGCGTCAAGAACCTTGGCGATATTCGGATGATTCATCATGGCCAGGGCCTGGCGCTCCGCCTCGAATCGAGCGATCACCGACTTGGTATCCATACCCAATTTAATGATCTTCAACGCCACTTTCCGGCGGATCGGCTCCTCTTGCTCGGCCATATAGACCACCGCCATGCCCCCTTCTCCGATCTGCTCTAAGAGCTTGTATCGGCCGATGGTTGAGCCGGGCTGCTCGGTCAGGGGATCATTATCGAATGTGATATCCGCATCAATACCCGGCGGCGTGAGAAAATCGCCAGCCTGCTCATCCGCCTCCAGCAAATCTTCGATCTGCTGACGAAGGGCCGGTTTTTCGCCGCAAACCGAATCGAGATAGGCGGCTCGCTCGCGCCCCGATTCCTTCTCTTTGGCGGCGTGGTAAATATCTTCAATATCTTTTAATTCAAATTGCACAGCTAACTCCTCGAACATGCCCCCACGTTATAGTGCGAAATTCAGACTCGAACCGACTCACAAAAAATACGAAGAAATGAAAAAAAAAGAAACACAGCGGCTTTTTCAGCGGTCCGTCTTGATACGATTGAACAGCCAGGCCCGAGCGAACGACCAGTGCCGGATCGCCGTGGCGCGAGAAATGCCCAGGATCTCCGCCGCCTGATCGATACTCAAACCTGCGAAATAACGCAGCTTGACCAAATCCGCCTTCGTTCTATCTTCAGCATCGAGCTTTGTCAGGGCCTCATCCAGGGCCATAAGGTCATCGTTATTCTCCCCGGAGATCGTAGGCGCATCTTCCATGCCTACCCGATGGTGGTTTCCACCGTATTTGAGGCTCTTTTTCTTTCGGGCCTTTTCAATGAGTATCCGCCGCATCGCTTCGGCTGCGGACATGAAGAAATGATTCCGGCTATTCCAATTTTTACATTCCGTCCCCACGAGCCGGATATACGCTTCATGGACCAGTGCCGTTGCTTGAAGGGTCTGACCGGGGGATTCGCGGGAGAGCTTCTGGGCGGCCAGAAGACGCAGTTCCTCATACACCAAAGGAAGCAATTCATCCGTGGCCTTCACGTTTCCTTGTTCAATCGCATTCAAAATGCGAGTAACGTCGGTCATGGTTCTCCTCGTGCCTGAATCTCCAAACAACGCTATATCATAGTAAACAGAACCAATCGACGACTCAACTATTTTTTGTACAGCGATAAACCGTGAACAAACAAGAAAAATCCTAAAAATAAGGCTGACAACTTATCTGAGTTGTCAGCCCTTCGTAGGAGTTCGAAACAAAATATAGTCATGGTTTGGTTTTATTGTTGACCAGGATCGGATTCCGGAGGTGCTGTGATCTGCTGCATCATTCCTAATGCATCATAAGACCACCAGTTTTCTACGATCTTACCCTCAGCGAAACGATAGATGGTTACCCCGGTAAATGTGACTGGCCTTTCCGTGGGAGGTATGCCCATCAGTTCACCAAGATGTGTTCCATTCACCGTCCAGCGGACAGCCACTTTGTCTCCTTCTGCAATAATGTTCTCCGTCGTGACCCGGAAATCAGGGAAGGCTACCAAGTGCATCAAAGCGGCTTGTTGGTAGCCCTCAAAATCCAACGGGCTGCCGGGGATAACAGGATTGTGCGCAAGGGCATCCGGGCTGTGGGTGATATCCAGCGCGTCTATATTCTGCTCATTCCAGAACTTCTGAACGACATACAGAACCAGAGCGGTGTTCGTCACCGGATCGCCCGGGTCACCCATGACTGTTGACGGTTCACCCCAGGTGTAATCTTCGCACGTCGGCGGCATAAGGCCGAGTTGTTCCAGCATACCCAGATCGTCCGCGAAAAGCCATAGTTCCTGAATCTTTCCGTCTGTAATTCGATGGATGCTCATACCGGTTCCCGCTGTTGTTATTCCAGTCGCAGGTATTCCCATATATTCGCCTTGTTGCGTGCCGGCGTTTGTCCATCGAGTCACTACCAGGTCTCCTTCGGCAACCATATCGTCAATAGTGAAATGGATATTCGGAAAAGCAGTAAGAATCATGCCAGCGAATCCTTTAATATTCTCAAGGCCGATGATCTCACCGCCGACGGTATGAAGGATAGCTTCAGGGGCTATAATCTCATCGTATACTTCCAATTTGCTCTGGTTCAAAGCCTCCTCAAAGTCACGCCGTGAAAGGGCCTTGTTTAACGAGGCTCCGAGTCCTGTGTTATATTCCTCTACCGAAGAAAGAAATCCAGGAGAAGGGACTGCATAGGCTCCACCAATCGCATAGATCCTTTCTTCAACCGAACATATAAAGGCTCCGTTTCGCTTTTGTTGCATTGGAGATTTTGTGGTCCATGTATCCGTAACAGGGTCATAAACTTCATTGGCGGTGCAAGCATCGCTACCCGACCAACCCCCAATCGCATAGATTTTTCCATCCACTACACAAGTACCCAAACCCCAGCGTTCCGTGGGCATGTCTGATTTACGATCCCATGTATCCGTTGACGGATCGTAGACTTCAACATGTTTATAAGAAGACACCCGCCAGTTCTCTGTCGTTCCTCCAATGGCGTAGATTTTTCCATCCACAGCACAAGCAGACAATCCACCTCGAGCGGTCGGTATATTGGCTTTCTGCGTCCACGATTCCGTGATAGGATCATAAGCCATGACAGTTGCAATAGGGGGACTCGACGGAGTGAGCATCCCACCCATGAGATAGATTATGCCATCTACAACAGCAATACCGCACATGGCATTTGCGTAGGGCATATCAGATTTCTGAGTCCAACAATCTATTTGTGGATCATAGATGTAGACATTCTTCCTGCCGGGAGACCACACATCGGGACTGTTTCCTCCAAATACATAGATTTTGCCATCTGAAGTGCACGTTGCATGAGCCCCCCGTGCGGATGGCATGTCAGCCATCTTAGCCCATGTGCCGACAATAGGATCATATATCTCGACAGACGGTATAAGGTTGGAATTACTCGGGGCTCCGCCGATGACATAGATCTTTCCGTCTATGACGCCTCCGCCGGAGAATGACCTTACTCCGGGCATATCGGCCATATACGTCCATGTGTCCTCTTCTGCCAGGCTGACCCCAGCCCTACCCAAAAAACCGCTGAGTATCAAGCCGGACAAAATCCAAACTGAATAACTGATTTTAGTAACATTTAGTGATTTCATTTTGTTCCTTCCTTTCCGCCCTTTAATCAAAAGGGCAATGTCATAATTGTTGGTTATTGCCAATGGCATATTCACTAAGCTTCTCTGTAATACAATCACCGGTAAATTCCCGATGCTGCGCATAATCTGAAATATTTTTGTCAGGGATATAAAGAGAAGCTTAACCGACTTGAAAACCGTGGTTTGTGCTTGATTAAGCCACTATAATTAACTATGATAGGTTCCACGAATGTGAGGAAATATATGATCCGTACCCAAGCCTGTTCTTTTGGAGAACGCCTGGATGCAGCGCCGCGATTATACAGATATGGGTGGAACCGGCAGAGCATTTCTAACGACACACTGGTCACTCATAGAGGATGTCAAGCAACAACCAAACCATGACTCTGCATTAATCGGATTGCTTCTACAGCGATACTGGAAGCCCGTTTATTGCTATCTGCGCCATAAAGGATACGGCAACGAAGAGGCCAAGGACCTGACACAGGGCTTCTTCCACGAAATTGTGCTGAACCTTAACTTGTTCGGGAGGGCCGATCAGTCCAAAGGGCGCTTTAGATCATTCTTACTGTTTGCTCTGAACCAGTATCTTATGAATGAAAAACGCAGGGAAACAGCACAGAAAAACATACCTAAACATAAGCTTGTTTCCCTGGATGCGATTGAACCCCCTGTTTTACCTCAAACCGTCAAAGAGTCAAATCCCGAGGATTCATATAATTACGCGTGGGTGTCGGCCTTGCTGGATCAGGTTCTGTCTAATGTCAAACATGCGTGTTGCAAGCAGGGGATGGAAACTCATTGGAACATCTTCAGCGAGAAGGTGATTCAACCCATGCTGAATAACACCACACCTGCATCCTTGACAGACATTTGCAGGAAATACGGCATCGATAGTGAAAAGAAAGCGTCCAATATGATTATCACGGTCAAGAGGCGTTTTCAGGGGGCTTTAAAACAATATATTCGAAGCACAGTATCCTCAGAAAGCTATATCGCAGATGAATTGAAAGAAATACTGAAATTTCTTCCGAAAAAAGCGCAGCATTTTCAATAAGTCGGTGATTTATGAGTAGAGCATGAAGTTATTCCACGAGTGAAATAGTATTCCAGTGAACGTAAGCGACTGCAAAACCTTTGGTCATTATACGGTCTTAAGAGTCTGAAAATGTCAAGAGAGTCGGCATTCGGAGCAGAACCTGAGCAATTGAGAGAGCTTTTATCTTTCGGCCTGGACGATTCGTGTGAGCAGGAATTAACGCAAACGACATCGCTGGGTGCAGTTTTTGAACGCCCAGGCGGTCAAATTGGACGCTATAAATTACTCAACATCCTTGGCGAGGGCGGAATGGGAATTGTCTATCTGGCCGAGCAGGATAAACCTATCAAACGTCAGGTAGCATTGAAAATCATCAAGCCCGGCATGGATTCAGAACGAGTTATCGCACGCTTTGAGGCGGAAAGGCAAGCCCTGGCTCTATTGGATCATCCGAATATAGCCCGGATTTTTGATGCCGGTACGACTGGACTCGGCCGACCTTACTTTGTGATGGAGTATGTCGAGGGAAAACCGATCACCGACTATTGTGACCGACATAAGCTCACGATAGAAGATCGGCTTCGTCTGTTTCTGCAAATTTGCCATGCGGTCCAACATGCACATCAGAAAGGCATCATCCATCGAGACATCAAGCCGTCAAACATTCTGGTCTCACCACAAGATGACCAAGCAGTGCCCAAGATTATCGACTTTGGCGTCGCTAAAGCCCTTTCTCAGCCACTCACTGAACGAACGCTTGTAACCGAGCAGGGCCAGTTGTTTGGAACGCCGGAATATATGAGTCCTGAACAAGCCGAGATGGCTAACGAGGACATAGACATACGCTCGGATATCTACTCATTGGGTGTGCTGCTGTATGTATTGCTTGCGGGTGTGTTACCGTTCGATTCTGACACGCTTCGTGAAGGTGGTGTTGACCGCATCCGGCGGTTTATCCGAGAGACCGATCCAAAAACGCCGAGCACCCGGCTTACGAAACTGGGTGAGGAGGCCACAGCGATTGCCCAAAATAGGCGGACGCAAATCCAAATCCTAACAAGAAATCTTCGCAAAGAGCTGGAGTGGATTCCACTCAAGGCGATGCGCAAGGAGCGTGCCGAACGCTATCAGTCGGCTTCTGAACTTGCCACTGATGTCGAGAACTACTTGAATGGGGCTGCCCTCATCGCCGGGCCACCGAGTGCCGTGTATAAGCTAAAGAAGTTTATTCGCAGGAACCGAGCGTTAGTTTCAGGCATAATAGCAGTGTTTATCGTCTTGGTTGCAGGCGTAGTTACCTCAACCGTCTTCGCCATCAGGGCCGAACAAAAAGCGAGGATAGCCGAAGCGATTAGCGATTTCTTCAGAAATGACGTCTTTGAATCGGTTGATCCACTTTCCGGTGATCAACCGGATAAATCCTATGTTGATGTCGCGACACAGCGGCTCGATGGCAAATTCGAGGATGAACCTCTTGTCGAGGCATCGATTCGATATACTCTTGCCCGTCGATATTGGCACATTGGCAAGTTCGATGCGGCCGAAAAGAACTTGAAGCGTGCGGTTGAGCTTGGAAGAAAAACAGTAGGTAAAAGGGACCTTGAACTTCTTAATTACATGCAGGAACTTGCTTGGGTATACTTCTACCAATCCAGGTATGATGAATCCGAACCGCTCTTGGTTGAAGCCTTTGACCGGATGCGTAAAATGCTGAGTGAAACCGATCCATTATTGCAGCGAACAACGACTCGTCTCGCCTGGTTATTCTATATTCAGGGGAAAAATCAGAAAGCCGAAAAGCTCTGGACCGACTTGTTGGAGGCTATGGATCGTCATCTGGGAAACGACCACATTGATGCCACAGGCTGTATGGATGGGCTGGCTCGTGTATATAAGACACAAGGACGTCTTGTGGAAGCAGAAAATTTGAGCAGGAAAACCGTAGACATTACGAGACGTGTCCATGGCGAGGGGCATTCCTTAACCCTCAGCTACATGGAGTCACTTGCCTCTGTGTGTCAGGCACAAAACAACTATGCCGAGGCTGAAGAACTGTTTATCAAGATCCTGAAGGGAAGGCGACGCCTTTTGGGTGAGGAACATTTTTTAACGCTGGGTGATATGCGTCACTTAGGTTCTCTTTATCTGGAATTGAAACGTTATGAAGAAGCCGAGCAGCTTCTGATTCCGGCGCTTGAGACAAATCGCCGTCTCTATGGTAATAAGATTGCTTCAACGTATCAATCGATAGATTTGGTGGCTAAACTCTACAGAGATCAAGGCCATTACGAAAAAGCTGAATCGCTATTTCTCGAAGCCGAAGATATTGCGCGTCGAAAGTTAGGCGATAACAATATCTCAACGAGAGAATCTGTGCGGAACTTGATTAACCTTTACGAAGCCTGGAACAAACCAGAAGAAGCCAAAGAGTGGCGAGCCAAACTACCCTCACCATTGACGACTGACGAATGACAATTGACTCTTGTCTCTTTGTGCTCTGTGATAATAAAATCTCAAGTTTTGCAAAACTTCTGTAAAATATTGAATTCCCTTGACTTCAATCCAAAATCTTAGTATACTACTTAACGAATAGTAAATAGAATACAAAATACAGGAGACAGGAAGTAAAAGAGAAAATCAGGTTATCAGGAGATCAGGGAAGCGAATATAGAATATCGAATGTCCAATATCCAATGTTGAATCCTTCGACTCCGGTCAGGACTGGTTGACGAATAACGATTTACTATCGCCTCGACTTTGGCCGGAAGGATATGCATCGAGTATCAAGAAACAACCATTTCTCCGCGTTCTCCGCGATCCCGGCGGTAAAAGCAAAAAAACCGTGCAAACCCGTATAATCTGTGTATAGAGATTCTGAAAAATTCACAAAAACCTTCAAAAACCGCGCCCATAATTCGTATTCCGTATGACGGATGGCGTATATCGCCGGGGATTTTGGTGTTCATTTGAAAAAACAAAGCCAATTCGCTCATCTATCCCGGCCATCCGCAAAGCCTTCGGCTCGGAGGCTGCCAGCCAAGGGGTTGAAAAAACAAACCCAATTTCCTTCTTTTCTCTGATATCTTTCCGGGACATCTAAGGTCCGATCCATGAACAACAGGCAACTCAGAGAACATTCTACGATTGGAGGCAAGGTATTGCAAATACACAGTTGATAAAGTGGCTATCTCTGCGATAATGTTTGCCAACCGGATCGTCAGCCGGGAGTGATGGAGTTCTGTGCGAGAATTTGGCCCTGACCACAAGGAGAAGACAGATGATAAAAAAGAGCAATTGTGTTTAGATCATTCCTGCTTGCCCTGCTTTTGACACTACCTGATCTACTCACTCGAGTTCTTATGGATCTAATTATTGTCAGTGTTTATTGTTACGCTTCTTGAACATATTCATGATTATGAATATAAATAAGAAAATCGCCAATCCGGATGATAGGTGTTCTCAGAGCAGACTTTTTACTATAGGAGTATGAGTCATGAAGAAAATCGCAGGTATCATCGTCCTGGTCGCCATCGCTGCTGTTTTTATCATCATTGGTTTGGTTCGGAAAGGCGGCCATGAGGAACGTCGTATCGCCGTGATTCCCAAGGGAACGTCATCGGTTTTCTGGGAGTCCGTGCGTGGAGGGGCGGAGGCAGCCGGAAAAGAATTGGGCTACGAGATTTCCTGGAACGGCCCGGAACTTGAGAGCGATCGGGAAAGACAAATACAGATTGTTGAAGATTTTATCGCTCTGAAGGTCGCAGGTATCGTTCTGGCGCCCAACGACAGCTCGGCCCTGGTCCCCAAGGTGGAAGAAATGTTCGCCAAGAACATCCCCTGTGTCATCATCGATTCGGGAATCGATACGGATAAATACGTCTCTTTTGCGGCGACCAACAACTATCAGGGCGGCGTCATCGCCGCCCGGCAGATGGGGAAGATCCTCAATGGAAAAGGAAAAATCATCGTAGTGAAGTTCATGCCCGGCTCGGGCTCGACAACCAATCGAGAAAACGGTTTTATCGATACGATTGAGAAAGAGTTCAGCGATATCGAAATTGTGGATACGAAATACGGCATGGCCACCGTGGAAACGGCGTTGCAAGCCGCAGAAGATTTGCTCACAAAGCACGCGGAGCTCGACGGTCTCTATGCTTGTAATGCCGGCACCTCTGTGGGATCGGCCCAGGCGTTGCAGAGCCAGGGCCGGTCCGGAGAGATCAAGATGGTCGGTTTTGATGCTGAAGAAACGCTCATTGACAAGCTCAAATCAGGAATCATTAATTCATTGGTCGTTCAGGATCCTCACAAGATGGGATATGTCGGCGTCAAGACACTGGTGGACAAAATCAACGGCAAAGAAGTCCCCAAGTCGATTGATACAGGTGTCGAGCTGGTCACTGTAGAACGCTTAGAGGAACCCAAGATCAAGGCGTTGCTTAATCTGCAATGACAGCAGCTACACAGGGAAATCGGATGTCGGATCAGGCAATAGCGTTATGTATGAGGGGGATTTCCAAGCACTTCGGACCCGTACGCGCTCTTTCCGATGTCCGCTTCACCGTTCGCCCGGGGACCGTTCACGCCCTCGTCGGTGAAAATGGAGCCGGGAAATCAACGCTTATGAAAATCCTGGCCGGCGTATATCAGCCTGATAGCGGATCGATAGAGATAAACGGCAAACCTCAGAAATTTTCCAACCCGGCCCAGGCGTTGACGGCCGGGATTTCAATGATCTATCAGGAACTCGACTTAGCCGAACATTTGACGGTAGCGGAAAACGTTTTCCTGGGAATGGAGCCGCCGGGCCGGTTGCCTTTTACGACAAATCACAAAACGATGATTGTGCAGACGGCGGAGCTGGCGCAGCGTTTGAACTTCAGGATCAATCCAACCGTCGCCGTCGAAGAGCTTGCTACGGGCGACTGCCAGATTGTTGAGATTCTCAAAGCCCTGATGCGCCGTGCCTCGATCATTGTGATGGATGAGCCCACGTCGTCGCTGTCCGAAAAGGAGGCCGTGACGCTCTTCAACGTCGTCAAGGCTTTGCGCAATCAGGGACTTTCGGTCATCTACATTTCCCACCGTTTGGAAGAAATTGTGGGATTGGCCGATGATGTCAGCGTCCTTCGGGACGGCCGGATGGTTCATTCCGAAACGATGGCGAAACTGGATATTCCTACCATCGTACACCACATGGTGGGACGAGAGTTGACGGATTTCTTTCCGGCCCGAACGGTGGGCATCGGTGATACGCGTGTCAGGATTAACAATCTCTCCTCGGAAAATGGCGTTCAGGACATTTCTTTCACTATCCGGGAAGGTGAGATTGTAGGAATGGCGGGCTTAGTCGGCGCCGGACGCACCCAGATTGCCCGGGCATTATTCGGTATCGACAGAAAGACGTCCGGCGCGATCGAGCTTGATAGATGCCGGCTGGAGATTCACTCACCGACCGATGCTATTTCCAACCATATTGCATACCTTACAGAAGACCGTAAGCGCACCGGACTGTGCCTGGAGCTTCCCTGTAGTTGGAATGTCACCCTACCGAACCTTATTGCGATAGGCATGAGAAACATCATCAGGCCCGGACGGGAAAGCAAAATCGTATCCGGTATTGCGGAGCGCATTTCCATCAAGTGGTTAGGGCCGCAATCGCCGGTCGATTCCCTTTCCGGCGGGAATCAGCAAAAGGTTCTCATCGCACGATGGCTGTTAGCCGAGTCGAAGTTTATGATCTTCGACGAGCCGACACGCGGCATCGACGTCGGAGCGAAAAAGGAAGTGTATGGTCTTCTCAATGAACTGGCCGAAGAAGGCAAAGCCATACTATTCATATCATCCGAGCTGCCGGAATTGTTCGGCATTGCCGATCGAATCCTTGTGATGCGGCGGGGACGGCTCGTCGGAGACGTCGATCCCGCTGAGACGACCCAGGAAGATGTGATGCACCTGGCAGCCGTGGAGACCGTTTCATGAACAAGTTAGCAAGGCAGTTGCTGCCTTTTGGCAGTCTGATTTTGATTATCTGTATTCTCTCGGCCCTGAGACCCGATACATTCCTGACGGTAGATAATTTCCTGAATGTATTGCGCCGCTCAAGCGTCAACGGCATCATCGCCGTAGGAATGACGGCCGTGATTATTTCCGCAGGTATCGATTTATCCGTCGGATCGATGATGGCGCTGAGCGGCATGGTTGGCGCCTGGGTGATGATCGTCGTCGGAGGAACCAATCCCGAAGGAACCGCCCTTGTGGTGGGTACGTTGGTGGGGATCATGACCGGTCTTGCCTGCGGCTGCCTGAACGGCGTGCTCATTACCAAGCTCAAACTACCGCCCTTCATTGTGACTTTGGGCACCATGAGCTCTTTTCGCGGGATCTCCTATGTCATGAACGCCGGGAAGCCTTATAACATCCCCCATTATAAATATCTCAACGAGGGAGTCGTTCTGGGACTCCCGATTTCCGTTTTGATCTTTGCGGTTATTATTATCCTTGCGGGTCTTGTGTTGAAGTACACCCGACTGGGACGCTACACGTACGCCATCGGCTCGAATAGAGAGGCGGCCTTTCATGCCGGCGTGAACGTGGACGCCTATCTGATTCGCATTTATGCGCTGACGGGCTTGGTTGTGGGCATCGCCGCCATGATTACGACCAGCCGGGCCGTTTCCGCTCAACCAACAGCCGGTGTCACGCTGGAGCTTGACATTATTGCGGCGGTCGTGATCGGCGGTGCGAGCCTGTCCGGCGGTAGAGGCACAATCATCGGCACGCTCATAGGAACGCTACTCATCAGCTTCCTGCGAAATGGATGCACGCTGTTGGACATCTCCACAAATGTACAACTCATCGTGATCGGAGCCATCATTATTGCGGCGGTGGCTGTGGACCAATTGGCGCGTTCCAGGGCAACGGCCGGAGGAGGCGGACCGAATAAATAATAACCTTGCCCATGATCCGGCTTATACATACCAGCCGTCATTGAGCTCCGGAGGATCGTAGATGCTGGTAAAGGGGCGCGCCAATGCCTCACAGAGGGATTGTAATCGTCGCATTCGCTCATAGGCAATGGTGTGCAGAAAACGATTTCGCGCAACAACGTCCAGCGTCACCGCCTCTTTCCAGACGGCCCGACCCGCCATCACACCACTGGCTCCCGCTTCACAAGCGACGCGCACCTGTTTTAAGAAAGTATCGTACGAGACGCCGGCGGATAACAATACCCAGGGCGCCGGGCACGTTTGCGTCAATTCTTCGCACGCTTGGCGCCAGAGGTTTTCATTCGTTTCTATGCTTACGTCCACGGGAAATTCCGTCTTGAGAATGTCAACACCTAACGGAACCAGGCGTTCCGCCGTTTCAATGACGACCTTTCGTCTTTCTTCGGGCGGCAACGGTCCTTGCGAACCGTCGGAAACGCATGATAAGGGTTCCAGGAAGAAAGGGATATCGTATCGGGTACAATCATCAGCCACTTTCCGAACCAGCGTTTCGCGCTCGCCGGCTTCCGGGGCTTGCGGGTGATAGTAGATCAATAATTTCAGCCCCGATGCACCCATGCCAACGGTCTTTTCCACCGACCAGTTCTCGACCAGGTTCGTCGTGCGGTTCAAAGGATCGCCCGTTGAGCCGGTATCCAAAGCCACGATTAAGCCGGTTTGTCCCGGCATCGAACCGTTCGCCACGCATTGCCCGGCGGCGGTCTCCGGATCCAGAAGAATGGCGGATGTCACCGGCGCTAACTGCCGGACAATGTCACTCTTGAGTGCGGTCAACGCCTCATTCGTTTTGCCCTGAGCCGATTCCTTTTCCAATGCGCGTCGAAGCGGGCCCCGGTGATCGATCGCCACAACGGAAAAAACCCCCGTCGGCCCTGCTGTCTGCTGCAACCTGCGCCATTTACCGATGGTCATTGACATGCATTCACACCTATTTAGATTCCCAGCGTTCGTAAATACTCACGGTTCCGTTGGGCGCTTTGCTTCGGCGATCCCATACCCGGTAAGACATCCTGCTCCACGACCGCCCAACCGTCATAGTTTTGCTGCCTTAATCGGCTCAGCACAGCCGGGAAATCGACGCAACCCTGTCCGAGCTCGCAAAAGACTCCCTGCCGGATCGCTTCAAAATAATCCCAGCCTTCGCTGCGAGCGAGATCGGCGATTTGCGGATGGCAATCCTTGAAATGAATATACCAAATGCGCCCGGCAAAACGATCGAGACCTTCCAGCACAATTTTCGAATCGTTACGTCCAGAGCCGTAGGTATAGTGACCCGTATCGAGCACTAATCCTAATAAGTCCGGATCCGTCATATCGAGCAAGCGGCCGACCTCGTCGGGCCTTTCAACAAAACCGGCACAATGGTGGTGAAACACCGTACGCAATCCGGCCTCCGATCGTACCGCCGAAGCGACCTTTTCAGCGCCGCGAGCAAACACCTTCCATTGCTCTTCGGTCATACTCATTTCATGATTTGTTCTTCCGGCATGAGCGGTCCTGACCGGATCGGTTCCATTGTCATCCGCCAGCGCCAGAAACGGCAGTTGATCGTATCCTCCCCTCTCAGCGACATCCGCCAACAAGCGGGCAATCTTCAACGACTCAGCCACACCGGCGTCATGAGCATCGGCATCTTTCAAAGCCACCGGCACAAATGCCCCGAGCATCACCAACTCGCGTCTGGCCAACTCGGAATGTAATTGTTCAGGATGGGTCGGCATGTAGCCCCAGTCGCCCAGCTCGGTCCCGCTGTAGCCTGTTTCCTTCAACTCATCGAGCATTTGTTCATAGGGCACGGCTCCACCTTCCATGCCGTCGAATTCCAAAGAACCCCACGAGCATGGAGCATTCGCGACGCAAATTGTCGACATCCAGATCCTCCCAGTTTCAGTTGTTCAACCGGTTCACGCGCTTCTCAGAAGAAGAATCGCTCCAGCTTTTTATTCTGTTCCCATTCCCTGCGGGCTTTTCGCACACTTGCTATCTCGCTGACTTCGGCCACGGGCACGTCCCACCAGCTTTCGTAGCCGGGTACGCCAACGTAGCGGTCGTTCCGGATATAAATCACAGTAGTTCGATCCGTCTCCTTCGATTCTTGGAATGCCGCCACGAAGTCATCATATGTTTCACATTCGATCACATAGGCCCCCAGACCGCGGGCGTTCATGGCGAAATCGACCGGCAGGGCCTTCACTTTCTTTGAGGTATCGTCGGGAAGCTTGTTCTTAGTGGGAAAGGCGTAACGCGTGCCGAATCCCTGCTGGCCTATCGAACGGCTCAGACCACCGATGCTGTTAAAGCCCCGGTTGTCCATCAAAACAATCGTGAGTTTGTATCCTTCCTGGATAGACGTGACGATTTCGTTGCAGAGCATCAGATAGCTGCCGTCGCCCACCATTACAATCACCTGCCGCTCGGGAGCGGCCATCTTGATACCCAGCCCGCCGGCGATTTCATATCCCATACAGCTATAGCCGTATTCGAGATGGAAATTCTTCGAGTGCCGGGTACGCCACAATTTATGCAGGTCGCCGGGCATGCTTCCCGCCGCATTGATCATAACCGCGCCGGGATCGCTCAATTCATTGACCACACCGATCAATTCGCCCTGGCTCGGCAGAGGTTTGTTTCTAATCGCATAAATTCGATCCACTTCCTCCTGCCATTGCCTGTGCAGTTTCTGAGCCGTCTGCTGATAGCTCCGCCCGACGTGGTAATCTTTAAGCAATCTGGCCAGTTCCTCAAGTGTCGCACGCGCATCGGCGATCAGCGGCAAAGCAGCGTGTTTATACGCATCGAACTCGGCTACATTGATATTAACGAAACGAACTTTGGGATTCTGGAAGGCTGTTTTGCTCATCGAGGTGAAATCACTGTAACGCGTCCCGATACCGATGACCAGGTCCGCCTTCCGCGCGATGCGGTTTGCGGCGAAGTTGCCCGTCACACCGATGGCTCCCAAATTCAGCTTGTTGTCATAAAGCAAACTGCCCTTACCCGCCATCGTCACGCCGACCGGAATGCCGGTCCTTTCAACGAGCTTTTCAAGGATTTTTTCAGCGCCGCTGTAGATGACTCCGCCCCCGGCGACGATTAAGGGACGCTTAGAACCTTGTATCCACCGGGCCGCCTCGGCCAGAGCCTTACGATCCGCCCGATTGCGCGGGATATTCCAGACACGCTTCTTAAAGAAATCAACAGGATAATCATGCGCTTCTGTCTGCGTATCCTCGGGAAGCGCAAGCGTCACGGCTCCCGTATCGGCCGGACTGGTCAGGACACGCAACGCTTCGGGTAATGCCGTCAATATCTGGTCCGCCCGGTTGATGCGGTCCCAATACCGGCTCACCGGTTTGAAACAGTCGTTAACAGAGATGTCCTGGGTTATTTCCGATTCCAACTGCTGTAGGACCGGCGCGACATTGCGGCGAGCGAAGATATCGCCCGGCAGCAAGAGTACCGGAAGATGGTTTGTGGTCGCCACCGCCGCCCCGGTAATCATGTTTGTTGCTCCCGGACCGATCGAGGAAAGGCAGGCGAAGGTCTGCATTCGATTTTTCATCTTGGCATAAGCCGCCGAAGCATGGACCATCGCTTGTTCGTTACGGGTTTGATAGTACCGAAGCTTCGGATATTGCTGCAATGCCTGCCCGATCCCGGATACACAACCATGACCGAAAACACCAAAACACCCGGCAAAAAACGGCTGTGTCCGGCCATCCCGCTCCACATGCTGGTTGATGAGAAACTTGATCAGCGCCTGACCCATTGTTAAACGAACGGTTTTCGTACTCATGTCAGAACCTCCAAAAGCTCCATATGCTATTCAAGTCCCCCATAGTTCTCGACAAATGCCATAACCTCTTCATAGGTCGGCATGAAATTGGCACAGCCGTGCCTGGTGACAACAATCGCTCCGCACGCATTACCCATTCGTCCGGCCTTGTACCATCCCCAATCCTTGACGTATCCATAAAGAAATCCGGCGGCAAAAGCATCCCCGGCGCCTAAAATATTGGTCACTTCAACCGGGAAGCCCGGCGCATCGATCTGTTCGATTTTGCCCTGGCGGTCCACGACATGTGCGCAAACGCCCTGGCGACCTCTCTTTTGCAGCAAGGCTTGAGGACCCATCGAAAGCATCTCACGGATGGCCCGGTCCACATCCCCTCGAACCTGAGTATCCGAGACGGAATCCGTCAGTTCGATATGACTAACGTCCGTCAGCATGGCGGCGTTGATCTCATCTTCCGTGCCGATAACGACGTCCGCCAGTCGAAGCGCCGAGCGCACGACGACCCCGAACGCCCTCGGATCGTGCCACTGATCGGGCCGAAAATCGATATCAAGTATAACTTTCGTCCCCGACTGGCGGGCGATCTCCGCGCCAAACAAGGTCGCACTTCGACTCGGCTCCAGGGACAGATTCGTTCCGGCAAACTGAAACACTTTGCTCTCGGAAATCGGCACCCTGAGAACATCGTCAATGGTTAAAGCGATATCCGCACAATTGTCGCGATAGTAAACGAGGGGGAAGCTGTCCGGCGGCTCTATCCCCAGAACCACCGCGCTGGATCGATTGGCGGGCTTCCGACAGATAAAGCGTGTTTCTACTCCCTCTTCCTGCAGGAATTTCAGGATGAAGTCTCCAACCGGATCTTCTCCAAGTCCCGTCAATAAAGCGGTTTTCAAACCCAGCCTCTTCCCTCCGACACTGATATTGGTTGGCGAACCTCCCACATAGGCGGCGAAGCTTTTTATATCCACAAACGGCGAGCCAATATCATTGCTGTAAAGGTCGATGGAGGACCGCCCCATGTGAAGCGTATCGTAAATCCGTTCTTTTTCACTCATTTCAATCCCTGAGATAAGCTAATATAAAGGCAACCGGCTGTCTTTTTGTCCATACGTGTCCTTAACCCAAGTGTATTTCGGATCATCCTGATTGGCAAGCGTCTGGTCGCTGCCCGCCAAAACATTCAGATAATACGTCGTATAGCCCGGCGCGCTTACGACAGGATGATAACCTTCCGGCACCAAAACGGCGCAGTTATTATCGGCCCGAACCAGGGCATCGATGGGATAGCCTGCTTTATGCAACGGCGATGTCTCATCGGTATAAACGCGCTGATACGCATAGCCATCGGGTTTATCGATCTTGTAGAAATACACTTCTTCCAGATCGGCTTCAAGCAAATGGCCGTCTTTGTCCTCCAGATGGAGATCGTGCTTGTGTGGCGGATAACTGCTCCAGTTGCCGCCGGGCGTATACACCTCGACCAGAACGAGGCGATGAACGGGGGAGCCGGAAGGCAGCAAATCATTAATCTGACGACTGACGTTATCCCCTCCTCGCACGGAAACCTCCACATCCTCAGGCTCGATCAGCCACGGCTCATGATCCCGGTCAGTGGGCACCCAGGCGACAGCATACTCGCCGCTCTGCTCGGCGGTTATTGTGAAGTCGCTTCGCCGCGGCAGATACAAAGCGTGGGCCGCTCCTGAAAAGACGTCCTTGCGCGACCCGATCCCGGACCATTGCCCTCGATTCGAACGAACGGTATAGCGCCCGCTGAGATTCACGATGACCAGCTCATGTTCACCGATCTCGAAGGACCAGCGCTTGCCCTCCGCAAGCCGTCTGACCTGAAAGGAGATATAATCCCATCCGGCCTGATCCGGGGTGATCGATAAAATCAGATCCGGATCATCCGGAAAAACAGCGGGCCTCAACAGGATATTGTCCGAAGTATATTGCACGTGCACACTCCTTTTGCATAATCCCTGGCGGATTTCCTCGCCATAAGCGACGAGGGTATAAATACCTTCACATTCCGATACACATACATTACCCTAAATCACGGCTTTACTTCCAGGGAAGAGGAACGCCTTTTTTGGAAGTCCAGTCCCGTACATAATCCGTATAAACGTATTCGACTCCGACCGATTCCAGCATCGTCGGCAGGATCCGGTTCAGCATTTTATACTCATTTTCAATGCGTTTACAGTTTTCATCCATGAACTTTTGCAGACGATTAACCGCTGCCGGCTCCTTGCCTTCTCTAATGAGCTGAACCACTTCCGCTTCAAATCTTCTTTGCCGCTGTTGCTCCCATCGTTCTGTCCGATCAAAAACGGCGCGTACCGCCGGATTCAAGGCCTGATAATTCAGATCGCAGAGCAGCTTCACCCGATTGGCCCACCACCAGGGTGAAGACGCTGAATAGGTACTGCTGCCCACAGCGTAGCTGTCGGGGACTCTCGGGCCCTTCATGTAAAAAGGCTGAAAGACATTGCAGCACGGATTAGCAAAGCCGGCCCAATAGGTTTGACGTAACAGCGGCGGCATCTGCGCTCGAAGGTGGGCAACAATCGACGCGGCGCTTCGGTAAGGAGAGTGGGGGCTGTCATGCATGCAAGGGGAAGCCCAAAAAGCTTCGGCGGCCCCCCATCGGGGAGCAACAATAGTCCCTTCGTGGTGATTCCGATTGATTTGCATCATCGTCGCTGGCGAAATCTTGCCATAATCCTTTTGCATACAGCGTAGCGTTTCATTGCGACGCATCTGCATGGCCCCGGGATTTTTAGATCCCTTGCGCCAGTAATCTCCATAGTCGCGTGCAAAATTAAAATCCTCCGCGCTTTGGGTCCAGCCCTGCTCGATGGCATGCCGGACTAAATCGGGATGCGCCAGATCCCAGTCATTTTCAATCGTGTATATATTGGAAATGGAATACACGCCCCGTGTGATCTTCCTGGCGGCCCAGTAGCGTCCGGCGGTTTCCAATACCCAGGCCACTTGGGGATCGGCGATGAGAAAGCTGTTGTGATAGTTCGCATTGCCCCATTCGTCTTTACGCTCACAATCACCGCACTGCCCATATTTCTCCAAGAGATCGATGATCACCTGCATGGCTTCATAGGCATTCTTGCTACGCTCCAGGGCGAGCCGTAACAGATCCATACCCAGAAGCCCTTCATCCCATTGGTAAGGCTCTTTGGACCACACGGCTTCATTGCCAATGGCTACGCCATGCTCGTTCATTCCATGCTCGTAACCAAAAGCCCACCAGATTTTCGATCCTATATGCTCATAGGTCTGTGACGCTTGGGGTATCTCGATATACGTGCATTTTGCTTTCTCCGACGCAGCATGTTTTTTTCCCGTGAAATGCACCAATACTTGGGCTTCCATGGGGGGGCGGTCGCTGTTCTTGGCCAGGATCACCGATCCGTCCGCGGTGGCGTCCGGCATCGCCACCCAGGTGTCACAGGCGTGTGAAGCCGGGTAATAGCAACAGGCGAGTACGAAGGCCGTGCATATTCCAAGGCATCTACGTGAAAAAATACGGTGGGATTCCATTTTTCTTGTTCCTCTTTTGCTGGCCAATGATCATATGCTCGAAAAAAATTCCACTTATCAATCGGATAAATCCGTGTTCCATCTCACTGGATCATCGTATTGAACAGCAGTTTAAACGTTCCATGGGTTTGGCACCGGTGTTGGGTTCTGAATCCGATGAGAATCACCCGCCCATTCCCCACCTTAGCCTCTATCATGCCCGCCTTTTTGGCAATCCGTTTTTCGCCAATCAGCCATCCGCTCTGAAGCACATTTTTATCCACATAACGCACAATGGTTTTGTATTGGTCATTGTTTCGTCCGGACTTAATCCGAAACGCCGGGCTGGATCTAAACAACACCAGCCCCTTTTCAGGCATTCCGTAAGCGAGGGGATCATTGTTGGTAAAACGAGCTTTGAGAGTCGAACCGGGACAGACAAACTCCATTCTGGAGGATACGTCCTCGATGACATTATGAACCTTTAATTCAAAGGCGTCGATCGCAAATTCTGTGGCATCGGCCAAGGCCACCAATGTGCCTCCGTGATTCACAAATGTTTTCAGGTTTTCAACACCTTCCTTCTTAATGCCGCTGAGATATTTCCTGGGGTAATCATCGCTAATTCTCTGTTTGTACTCTTCGGGGATATCTCCTGTAATCATGCACGGATCATTACTGGGCAGCATTATGACATCGTAGGTTTTTCCCAGCTCTCCTTTTAGGATTTCCGCATCCATGAGTGACGTATATGGAAAGGCGAATTGCTCCAGCACCAAACGGGTCCAGCCTTCATCCATGTTGCCACCATAGTAACCTTGGTACATGCCGGTTCGGCCACGTTTGACTTTCTTTATCCCCCGGCTTGGATGAGTATTCAACGCATTGAACGAGACCCCTGTCTCTTTGGCGATTCTCGATAAGATCTTCTGTGATCCTTTTTTAATGATAAAGTCACCAGCACGGAGATCTCCGGTGGCATGTGTGACACGGTGGACAGTGATCTTTTTATCCAGTAATAGATTCACCGCCTTGAAGCTGTCATTTAATCGGCCGTCCAGAACATATCCGTTTTTACTTGAATGTATGGTGCCTTCCATAGATTCCGCACTTTTAAGTGGAATGAATTGGCCCTCAGGTTTCGCATCAGTGGGATCCACACGCACGCCCATGAATTCATGCATGGTGTGGGTCGAAAGATCATAAGGCCGCATGGGCGAACCACCGCTGTCCCGGGTCCACGCATTGTCGGCATAGTGGGTTTCCACCAGAAGATTTCGAATGAGACCCATCTTCGGCTGGGCAAAAAAGATCAAATAGGAATCTTTGGGATAGTGATAGCCGCCTACCACAAAATCATCTTTGGCTTTTTGGATTTCGATGCCCGACTGAAGGAGCGTGTTGATCATCTTGGTCATGGTCAACGGATCGTGCTGGATCGCGGGAATAATCACTGCATTAGGCGATCCCGCCGCGCCTCGTTCCGATTGTCGTTTGGCCTTGAGATAGGCATTACGCAATACCGTCTCCCGGTTTCGGGCCGCCAGATCTAATATCGCCCAGGCAGAGATTTTCTTATTCTCCACAATGTCCCGCAATCGCCACCAGCCGCCGGGCCACGGATTGGGAAACGTGGACTGGGCCTCGTATTCGGGAAATGCTCGGGCTCCGGCCTGAAGCTGATCGGGATGTATATATAACGGCGAGGCCACACTGGCGCTGGCCGACTCGGTAAGCATACCGGCTATATTGTGAAAGGGAGTAATCCAATGCCAGCCGAAATGCCCCCAACCGGGGAATTGTGCGGCATTGAGAATCCCCTGCTTTCCATTCTCTTCCAGCTTATAGGCGATGTGGGCGCCATACCAACTGATTTCCCGCCAGATCAGCGGATCGGCATACGGGCGTATAGGCTCGCAATAGGGCGGCACATAGAACCGTGCCCCGTAACCGCCCATTTGATGATGGTCAATATAGGCCTGGGGAGGCCAATCCACATACATAACCTTGGCCGCGTATTTCGACTCGACCAGATTGAGAAAGTCGCCGTCGCGGTTGTTGTCATGGCCCGCATATTTGTGATACAGCCAGGGCAGGCTCACCCCCTCATACCCGGTGCCTACCGTCTGCCGATACCAGTTCGTAACCATGATCTGACCGTCGGGATTGAAACACGGAATCATGATGTACACCACATTATCCAGAATGCGCCGGGTCTCGTCGTCCGACCGGGTTAGCAGATCAAAGGCCAGTTCCGGCGTCATCTGCGTACCGCCGATCTCCGTGGCGTGCAGACTCATAGACTGGCAAATGACCGCCTTGCCTTCCCGGATGAGAGCCTCGATCTCTATTTCGGATAAACCCCGAGGATTACTGATCGTTTGGTTGACTTTTTGGAGCCGATTCATATTTGTCAGATTGTCTGCGGAAGAAATGTAAACCACCAGAAAGGGGTGCCCCATGGTCGAGGGGCCCATGTTTACAACTTTGATTCTATCACTCTCCTTTTCCAGCAGTTTGAAATAACCCACGATTTTATCCCAACGGGCTATCTTCCGGTCTGTCCCCATCTGAAATCCAAAATATCTTTCCGGGGATGTAACGTTCCCTTGTGCCGCAGATGGGGTAATCATCAATGCTAAAAACAGACCGGATACAAAAAGTGTGGTGGAAAGGAAATGAATCAATCTGGCTCTCGATGACATCCTATTCTCCTTGCAGGTTAAACTGATCGCACGCTCATTGGTAATTTGTTTTCAACATAAATACAATATTATCCTGGATGTCCCATATACAATTCACTGCAATGCTCCTGCATGCTCCAAACCGCATAATGACGCAATTTCATCTCAATATCAACAATATTTCGGCGGGCTAAACATGCTGTGTCGTAATTAATCGCTAAAAATCCGAGCACTTACGTCCGTTACTGTCGCGCCCGGCTGCGCCAATCCTCTCGTAGGTTGTCTTGGCGCGTAGTTCAAGTGGAAAAGAGGAGAGACGTCAGACAAACCGAGGAGAAAGGATGGGTACCGTGAATGCGAGTCTTAACCGACGTCAGTTTCTTAGGCGTGCTGAAAATAGATACACGGCGATGTCACACCTTTGGCAGGTAGACAGATTGAGTATTTGATATATTACGGGCTCTTTAGTAGAATGGCTACCAGAGAGTTGATCTCAATTTTCATTGGGTGGAATTGTGAAGTTTCGATCTACTCTGAAACAGCGTATAGTTGGGAGAATTAGTGAGATGTCGAAGAGCTACTTTCTGACAAGTATGTTAATTTCAGTGATTTTTGGATTGCCCGGCGCCTCATGTGACGAAACAAGGGTGATGTACTTGTCGGGCGCGGACAAAGACAATCCCGTACAGTGGGAGTTTTACTGCACTGAAGGGCGACAAAGCGACGAATGGACGACGATTCCTGTGCCGTCAAATTGGGAACTGCAAGGTTTTGGCACATTTAATTATGGGCACGACAAGGAAAAGGGCAGCGAACAGGGAAAATATCGATATCGTTTCGAGGTGTCGAACGAGTGGGCGGGTAAGGTTATAAATATTGTCTTCGAGGGGGCGATGACGGATACGGACGTGTGGATCAATGGTGTGAGCGCCGGGCCGAGACATCAGGGTGGCTTTTATCGCTTCAAGTATGATATAACCGACTTGGTGGAGTTTGGTAAGAAGAATCTGTTGGAAGTCACGGTAAGTAAGATTTCGACAAACGCGAGTGTGGAAGCGGCGGAAAGAAAGGCGGACTATTGGGTCTTCGGAGGTATTTATCGGCCGGTGTATCTGGAGGCTTTACCCAGGCAATTTATCGAACGAGCCGCGATCGACGCGAGGGCGGACGGGACTATGACAATCGATGTTTATTTGAAGAACATCGTGACGGCAGATAAGGTGGCCGGCACGGTACCTGGAGCGGGAGAAGGGCGACCTTTGACAGCGCAAGTCGCCGGGGGACAGGACAAGGTCACGCTAAGCGGAAAAGTCACGGGCGTGAAGCCCTGGAGTGCAGAGACCCCACATCTGTACGACGTGGAGCTTGACTTGTGGGCAAACGGGAAGGTCGTTCATAAGACCCGAGAACGGTTTGGATTTCGCACATTCGAGGTTCGTCCCGGCGAAGGATTATTTCTTAACGGACATAAGATTCGACTCAAGGGAGTGAACCGGCACTCGTTCTGGCCTGATTCGGGCAGGTGTCTGAGCAGGAAGATAAGTTATGACGATGTACGGCTCATCAAAGCGATGAATATGAACGCTGTGCGCATGTCGCATTATCCCCCGGATGTTCATTTTTTAGAGGCGTGTGACGAGTTAGGATTATATGTTTTGGACGAGTTGGGGGGCTGGCAGAGACCTCCATACGATACGGACATTGGCAAGAAGCTGGTGAGGGAAATGGTCATACGGGATGTGAGTCATCCCTGTATTCTTCTCTGGGACAATGGGAACGAAGGGGGATGGAATCGAGATCTGGATGCCGAATTCAGTTTGTATGATCCGCAAAAACGGCGTGTACTGCATCCGTGGGAGAACTTCAACGGCGTTGATACCGCCCATTACCGGCGTTATGAAATTGTCAAGAGGAAGCTGCAAGGTTCGACCCTTTTTATGCCGACGGAACTCCTTCACGGACTCTACGACGGGGGGCACGGGGCCGGGCTGAGTGACTATTGGGATTTAACGGTTCAATCCCCTGTCGGGGCGGGAGGATTTCTATGGTCACTGGTGGATGAAGGCGTGGTGAGAGCGGATATGAACGGCAGAATAGACACAGATGGCAATCATGCACCCGACGGGATCCTGGGACCCTACAGACAAAAAGAGGGCAGCTTCTATGCAATCAAAGAGATATGGTCCCCCGTACGTATCGACCTGGACGAATTGCCGGAAGATTTCACAGGACGGCTTGACGTCGAGAATCATTGTGATTTTACGAACCTGAACGAATTTCGATTCGAGTGGAAGCTGGCAAGTTTACCAAAACCTTTGAGCGACGCGAACGAACACATGGTGCTGAAAAGCGGCACGGCCGAAAGTTGCGATGTCGAAGCCGGCGGAAGGGGTGAGCTAAAGCTGAATCTGCCGGAAGACTGGCACGAGGCGAGTGTGCTTTACGCAACTGCGTTCGATCCGGCGGACAGGGAGGTCTGGACGTGGTCGTGGGGCGTTCAAAAGGGCTGTGGATACTGCCACCAGTACCTGAAAAAAGAAAGCAAAAAGAATGCCCGGATGAGTGAGATGGATGACGCGGAGAAATTGGTCATTACCGTAGATGCTTTAAAACTCTCATTCAGTAAGGAGACCGGAGAGCTTGCCGAGGTGATGAAGAACGGCAGAATCCTATCGATTGGAAGAGGACCCCGGCCGATCATGGGTGATAACAGGCTTGTGGAGTTAAGCCACTGGCGCACAAAGGATGACATCTTCGTCGAGGCTAAATATGAGGGAAGCCTGGACTATGCAAAGTGGAAGATTTATCCGAGCGGCTGGGTGAGATTGGATTATCAGTATGAGTTGAATGGCCAATTTGACCTGATGGGGGTCACCTTTGATTATCCGGAAAGTGAGATGGTCAAGATGAACTGGGTGGGCCGAGGGCCGTATCGAGTATGGAAGAACAGAACAAAAGGGGGGCGGCTGGATTTCTGGAGCAATGATTACAAAGATCATACGCCGGGGCTAACGTGGGATTACCCGGAATTTCGGGGCTACTACCGGGACTGGCACTGGGTGACATTTGAGACTGAAGAAGGAAAAATTACACTGCTCAACGGAACGAAGGATGTGTTTCTCGGCGTTTACCGACCGAAGGATGGCCTCGATCCGAGACGTACGGGCATCAATGCGCCTCTAACAGATATATCCCTGTTGCACGGGATACCGGCCATTGGAACCAAGTTCAACAAAGCTCAAGACCTGGGCCCCGAGGGTCAAAAGAACGAGGCGAGCGGTAAATACAAAGGTTCGGTCTGCTTTTATTTTGAAGCTAAGTTGTGACCGTCGTTTCTGTTGCGTTTACTTTGTTACCGGCTCGACCCCCTTGCCGGCTCCCAGGCTGCCCGAGTACTTGTTTTCTCGATTTTCACTGCGACGGCTGCAAGGCGCATGTTGCCTGGTTCAAATAGCTACAGGTACACCAACTGGCGGCATCGGCCATTAAGATCAGCCCGCCGGCGGGGATGGCGTTGATCCAGCAGCCCGGCCGGATACCGCCGTAGTTCTCCGTATCGCCGGTGCCTCCGGTCAGGTCAACATAACCAAGCGTGGCCGAACGGAACACCAACATTCGCGTCGAGCCGACCGGAATACCACAACCGTACGATCTCGTAAACGTGAACGGCAATTGCTCACCACTTAACAGGTCCCACGCTCCGGGTTGGGCATAGATGGTCCGGTCGTTAAGGATCGGTCGGGATTCATACTCGGCTATGACATCCCACAAGCGTGTCCCGTCGCTCGGACGTATGCCGGCCATTCGGTTGCCCCACTCGGATAGCCGCGATGCCTGATGGACAGGCTGGTAGCTCATCAATAGCACGTTGTGCTTCGTACTAAAGGCCAACATCGTGCCGAATATATCGTCGCTGCTCTTCCACAAGGCTTTGCCGGTCTCGATATCCAACGCAAGTAACCGGCCGGTAGGATGTTCTCTTAATCCGCGGAGTTCCTCTTTCTCGCTCCGGCCGCTCGCAGCCGCTCGCCGTTTCGCTTCACTTTGACCTCCCGCCAGATCGAACGACTTGTCGGACGGAGCCGGTGGCCGGTCGATGACGTACACGCATCCTTTGCCGACGGCAATCGCATTGTGGCGAATGGAATGTTCGGGCTCAAAAGTCCACTTGAGTGCCCCGGTTCGCCCATCCATTGCAAAAAACAGCGCCGACTCGGTAAACTGCTGGCTGGTATCCCATCTGGAAGCCCAACCCTTGATGAGGTACTGTTCGTTCACTAACGTACCGAACAGTGTACTTTCCTTGCAGGCAATGTAGCCCCATTTTCCAGGCTTTCCATCGGGGAGCGGAGGGGGCTGTAGTTCGGCCGTCTTCCGGCCGGTCGCCGCATCGAGGCAGAGACACTTATCTCTGGTGTGCAGGTAAACGCGATCCCTGCCTATGCAGAGGTTACTGCCGGTCCAGGCTACACCTACACTGGATTCACCCCTGTGGTACGGCAAGAGAATACCTTCGAGCGGGTACTCCCATAATGTTCGCCCGTTATAGATATTCGTTGCTCGAAGTGCGTTTAATCCCTCGGTAAACATCCGGCCCTTGTCAACCAGCGGGGCCGGTCCGCGATTATGGCGGTTGGTCATGACAAAGTCGGTATCGCGAAACCAGAGCATCTTGAGCGGGCCATGGATCCGAGTATCCGTAGAGCAGAGCGTGTTGGCGGCGTCCGTGTTCTGATGCGTCCAATTCCCGGCGCCCTCCAATGGACGGCGCACAAATTGCTGCATGACGCCCGGGCGGCCAAAGCATGCTATTCCAGCAGATGGACATTGCATGCGCTGCACTTCTTTGAGGGTAACGGCGCTCGGCCCTTCAGTCACCGAGCGGCCGGAAACGATTAAATCGGCAAAGTGATTCGGATACGGCACATTCGTTGGATCGGCCTGGTGGACCGTCACTCGCACGCCGTAGAGTCCTGCCGAATCGAACAACTGCCGGGCCGCTTTGACCTTGACCGGGTCCTGTTCGACACAATAAATTTGTAGCTTCGTACGACGGGCCAGTTCGAGTGCTAACAGGCCCTCTCCACACGCCAGATCGAGGCAATAGCCCTCGGTCATACCGGTTCGTTGGATAATCTCTTCGGCCGCTGTTGCGTAAATTGCATTCTTAGCCGTTTGAGGCTTCGTGCTTTTCGCTTCCCGGGTGTCCGGACGTCCAGTCCGGCCGCCAAAGCAATAGATCATTCCTCGGTCCGTGCTCACATAAAGCCGGCTATCGGCTGCGGCCAAACCATAGACGGCGCCATCCACGTTGGCCTCCCACACCGCATTGCGCGAACGGACGTCAAGAAGCAATACCTTGTTCTGTCCGGCGGCAATGACATGATCGCCCGCCACGATCAGCGCACTTGCTGCATCGGACAAAAGCGGGCGGCTCCAGGCGGTTCCTCCCATAAGGTCGCCTCCCGGTGGTTTGGCACCCTTGAGAGTGGTTGTTGGCGCCAGAGCGCCGGGCGGAAGATCAACACTCCATACGGGTGGTTTAAGGGTCTTGATAATCTTCTTACGCCCCTTACGGTCGGTGACCTCCTTATCAACGAGCAGGTTTCGCCGGTCGAAGGCGATGATTTTATTCTCTCTCGAAGAGATAATAAAATCCGGATGCACGGCGACCTGGACGCCGATGCGGACCTGTCTGGCACCGTTGCCAACGGTGTATATATCTCCACCGTTGAAAAAATGATCATCAGCCGCCACGACATCCGACCCGCCCCGATATTGATTTTGCTGGAGGCGGAAATAGAGGAGATGACCCTCGGCTCGATCCAATACTGCCGGCACGGCCCGGCCGGTTGGAATAAGCAGCGAGTTGCCACACGCGGCCAGATAGCCTTGGGCGGCAATGCCGCTTTTCGCCCGGGCGGTCGGATGAGGTTGATCCATTTCGATCCCTCCGGAGGAATCGTTGCACCAGCGCACCGTGCCGCTGGACGGATCGATCGCGTAGATGAAAATCTCTTCGGTTGGCCAGATGCCGGCACCAAAGTAGAGTACATTGTCAATCACGACAGGCCCCCCGCGCGCCGGCCAGCGCGAGATCATTCTATCATTACCCAGGAGCATATCGTCTCTGGGCCCGCCACGCCGCTTCCAAAGCAGTTGACCGTCTGTTGCGCCGAGGCAGTACAGGTGGCCGTCGTCGCTCGCGACGAACAGACGATCGCGCCACACAACCGGTGCGAACCGCACGGGGCCGTCGGTGAAGAATGTCCAACGGGTCTTGCCTGTGACGGCGTCCAAAGCATATACCTTGCAGTCGGCCGAGCTGCCGTAATAGAGCGCGCCGCCGGCGACCACCGGTTGATAGGCCCGATCGAACTGTTGGCGGTTGCGCGTCGGCCAGGCCGGTGTCGGTGGGTGCGGCGATTGATAGGTCCACTGCAGCATAAGCCTTTCGGGCAGTTGTTCCGGCGAATAGCCGCTTCGGGCGGAATCCATCCGATACATCGGCCAGTCAGCCGCCTGCATATCGACAACAAGGAGGAGCCAGATGATCATTGTAGGAATTGTTCTTTTCATATCAGCCTTTCTTAGTTATCCTAAACAACATCCTGTCCCTCACGTGATTATTGTGAACCTGTACACCCTGAAAGTCAAGAATAAGACAAACCCGGCTTAGAGACTTCGCGCTATGCTTTTCCATCGGGGATTCTTAGGAAAGCACGAAAAGGCTGAAGCTGACCAAAGGGAAACGCAAGCAGTAGCCCGGCCCGTCACACCGACCCGTACCGCCAGGACCTACGGGAGAGCACGAAATGAACGTCTCGCTCAAGTGGCCGAAAAGGTTGCTGATCGCCTGCTTGCCGGCCAAGTGGATGCGAATATGGTGCCGGAATCCGAAACCGATGTCACCGTCAACATTGTTAAGTGGTCACCGGAACAGCAACTTACAAAGAAACAGGGGAATGGAGGCGGGGGGATTCGAACCCCCGTCCCGAGATGCTTCAAGATAAGCGTCTACATGCTTAGTCGTTTGTTTGATTTTCGCCTTACACAGCGCCAAACGACAGGCTCTGAGCTCGGCTATTTCGGTGCGTTCTCGCCGGAGCCGGCCCGAACGACCAACCTCGGCCAGCCTGCTGTTTGACGCCCTGTCCTGACCCACAGGCAAAGTCAGGCAGAACGGGCCGCTATTTAAGCAGCCATTCGCAACTGTGAGTTGCCAATTAAAATTTAGCGCCGGATGATTAACCAGGCCAACCGGCATCCTGGGCATGCAACTTAGCTCTCCGACATCCGGTCGAAGCCATTCGCCCCCGTATTCACTTATCAATTCCCTTCCATAACACGCGCAAGCTCCCTGCCCGTATTATGCTCCATTCTACCGTTATTTACGCCCTATGACAAGAAAAGTTTGCTTTAAGCCGGATATGAAGGGCCATTCCGCCTTCAAGACTCCATATCCCGGCGTGTTACGCTACGGGAAAGTCCGGATTTTTTTTGACAGGCAATGAGATTTTATGTTACATTTAACATGAGCCTGGCACTACATTTAGGATCACGCTCAATGATAAGAGGGTAACGCATGATAACAATGGAGCATACCAACGGCATTTTAGCTCGTCTTCAGGACGCCCAGGAAGATAAGGATTGGGCCCGGATGGCGGAAATCCTGGACCAGGCGAGCGAAAACGATGTCGATCATTTCGAGTCGCTTATTCCCGACCTCGTCGAACACCCTAAATGGCTGATTCGGGCGAGCACCGTCGAGATGATCGGCGATCTCCGCCTCCGGCGGCTCGTCGAGCCCGTCGAGGTGCGGCTCAAAGATAATCATCCCGTTGTCAGAGCGTTTGCTCTCATGGCCTATTACGATCTCCTGGGGGCAAAGGCATTACCCGCGATTGAAGAAGGTTGCACAGCGGAGAATGTCGGGCTGCGATTCACAGCCTTGGCGCTGCACTACGCCGAAACAGGCGATGGGAAGACCCTCGACAGACTTAACAAAATTCTTGAAAAGAAACGCCACTATCCCCAAAATTATCGCACCACGGTCAATATCTTCGATCGCTATTATTGTGCCTGATACGCCAGCACGTTAGTCAAATCCACAGAAAGCACTTTGCTGGCTTTTCAGACGCTCCGAGATAGCACAAAACATAGCATTGATAGCTACGTTTGCGGATAGACCCAGGGGCCTCGGTATTTGCGGCTGAGCCGTTTGTTGGCTTCGGGATCGCCGACGATCAATTCCTTCTCCCCGTCCCATTCGAGGCTCCGGCCGATCTTGAGCGAAAGCATGCCCAGCAAGCTCATACACGTCGAGCGGTGAATCAGCTCGATGTCACAGACCGGCCGCGTGCCTGTCTTGATGGCCTTGAGAAAATCCACCCACAGCTCAAAGATATTCTGGTTGTCCGGCAGATTGAGCTTGGGTTCCTCGTGGATCTCTTTTTGCCCCCTGCGGGAAGGATAAAAAGTCCAGCCCTGGCGCCAGCCCATGTGGAAGATGCCCTTGGTGCCGTAGAAATAGCAGCCGACGGTTTCGCCCTTCGCGACGTTATTGCCGGCGAACTGGCGATGCTCCCAGGTCGCGGTGAAATCCTCGAACTCGAAGCTGGCCACCTGGTGATCGGGGGCGTCCGTCGTCTGGCCCCGCGCATCGTTAATGGGCGGTCCCTTGATGGCCCGGCCGCCCGTCGAAAACACGCGTTTGGGGGGTACTTCTCTCGCCCACCAGAGAATCTGGTCCATCCAGTGAATGCCCCAGTCGCCGAACGTGCCGTTGGCATAATCGAGGAACTGGCGGAAACCCCTCGAGTGGATCTTCGTATTAAAGGGGCGAACCGGCGCCGGCCCGCACCACATGTCCCAATCCAGGCCCTTGTGAGGTTCCTGGTTGGGCCTGGGTTCCTCGGGGCCGCTGCCGCCGTAGAGCACAAACGCCTTGACCATGCCGATCTTGCCGGCGTTGCCGTCCCAGAGGAACTTCATACCTGAGACGTTGTGCGGCGAGATGCGCCGATGCGTGCCGACCTGAACGACCCGCCCGGCGGCGCGAGCGGCGTTCACCATGGCCCGGCCTTCTTTGATCGTGTGGCTGATGGGCTTTTCCACGTAAACGTGTGCGCCCGCCTTGACGGCGGCGATCGTAATCAGCGGATGCCAGTGGTCGGGCGTGGCCACGATGGCGATCTGCGGTTTCTCCCGGCTGAGTAGCTCCCGGAAGTCCTTATATTTATTGGGCTTATCGCCGCTGAGCTTCTCGATTTCCTTCGCGGCCGGGTCGAGCTGATTGCTGTCCACGTCGCACATGGCGACGATCTTGCACTCGCCCGATTGCAGCGCCGCCCGGGCGATGTTCATCCCCCACCACCCGGAGCCGATCAGGGCGGTGCGATACGTGCCGCCGGAGCCGGCCCGAAGAATGGAAGGAGCCGCAAAGGCCAAACTCGAAGCCACGGAACCTTTGAGAAAATCTCGACGATCTATAGCCATCGTATGTCTCCTTTCGTATGGTTTGGAGTATCCAAAACAGTCGTTTCCGGGCAGTTACCCGCCATTTAGTGTACCTTGGTAATGGCGTAAGTCAACCGAAAAAGAGCCTTCAGACTCGACGCTCGACACAAGAGGCTCGATACTCGGATACCCGCTCTACCCCTTTTGGCGTAGATTGGGTTTGTTTTGTAAAATTCGTTTTCGCAATACGCACCACGCAATACGCAGGACGAAGAAGATTGGGTTTGTTTTGTAAAATTCGTTTTCGCAATACGCATCACGCAATACGCAGTACGAAGAAGATTGGCTTTGTTTTGCATATTCGTTTACTCAATACGCACCACGCAATACGCAATACGAAGCAATTTGGCTTTGTTTTTTCGCATAAACCATCAAAATCCGTAGCGATATGTAGAATATGTTGTACGAAATGCGAATTTTTGTAAATTTTTGTAAAAATATGACAAGTTTTGAACACTTTTGAGCTTAAAGCAACCACGAATGAACTCGAATGAACACGATTCATGAAAATAGCATTGGGTTCGTTTTTCCAAATTCGTTTTCGCAATACGCAATACGAACTAAATTGGGTTCGATTTTTTCAAATGATTCATAGCCACAGCGCGGCCTCGGGCTTCGCCCGTTGGCCGCAACCAAAAATTATTCACTTTCCACGTTTCGGGGACAAGACAGTAATTCAAAGCGTTTTGATCCTGTCGCTCGCTTCGCGGCCGTTCACG
>Ga0180431_10001579_pt1 | contig 31571 bp, 26 predicted proteins | sample SS_ome_11_FD_132459 | JGI IMG/M metagenome (GOLD analysis project Ga0180431, IMG submission 132459) | Hypersaline lake sediment archaeal communities from the Salton Sea, California, USA - SS_1_MS_1 metaG | ecosystem: Environmental > Aquatic > Non-marine Saline and Alkaline > Hypersaline >... | reverse complement strand
GTATCCAAGCAACCGTTTCACTTTCGTCGCTTCCTCTCTTGGGCGTGATCTCATTATCCTGATCCAGGGTTCCGGGCTTCTTCTCTCTAACGAGAACAAACTGAAGCAGGATCCGGGCCACATTCGGGCCCCTTGGAGCGTTCTCTCGACATCCTCTATCCGGTTGTACTACAACACGGTAAGGGTCTTGCACCGAGAGCGAAATCTGCCGATGTCCCGGATTCCCCAGGCATCTCGAACCACCCGGGACACTCTACTGCACCCCACGGTACGATTGACCCGATCCTCAGCCGACCTGCTTCGGATTTGTGAAATCTGTGGCTCGCCCTTGCTCCGCTTAGACGATGCCGAACTTCTCCATCCTCGAATACAGTCTCCGCCGCGTCATTCCCAGAAGTCGGGCGGCCTCCGCCTTGTTGCCGCCCGTTTGCCGGAGAGCGGTCCGGATGAGGTCCGCCTCCATCTCTTCGATGACGATGCCCTCGGGCGGGATCCGTGTGATCGACCCGGTCTGGGGCGGATCCCCCGGAACGATCCCCAACGACAGATCCCCGGCGGTGATGGAGGTTCCGGTCGAGAGAATGGCCGCCCGCTCGATCGTGTTCTCCAGCTCCCGCACGTTGCCCGGCCAGTCGTACGCCTGGAGAATCCGCATCGCTTCGGGCTCGATGCTCTGCGGCCTTCCTCTCTTTCTCAAGAAGTGCTCGGCCAGTGGAGGGATATCCGCCGGTCTCTCCCGAAGGGGGGGGACGTGAATCGGAAACACGCTCAGCCGATAGAAGAAATCTTCCCGAAGCCGGTTCTCCTGCATGGCCTGCTTGATGTCCCGGTTTGTTGCGGAGAGCACGCGGGCGCGAAGCGGGATCGGCTCGTTTCCGCCCAGGCGAGCGAAGGTCCGATCCTGAAGAACCCGAAGGAGCTTCACCTGTACGGGGAGACTGATGTCCGCCACTTCGTCCAGGAACAGGGTTCCGGAACCGGCGATTTCGAGCCTGCCCAGCCGCTTCTGCGTTGCCCCGGTGAACGCCCCGCGCTCATGGCCGAACAGCTCACTTTCGAGAAGCGTCTCGGGAAACGCCGAGCAGTTGACCGGGATGAAAGGCTCCCGAGCCCTGGGACTCTGAAAGTGAATCTCCCGGGCGATGAGTTCCTTACCCACACCGCTCTCGCCCGTGATCAGTACGGAGGTGTCTTCTCCGGCCACCTTCTCGATCAGATCTCGCACGCGCCCGAAATCGTCCGACGGCCCCACGAGTTCAACCCGCCCCCCGGTCACGTCTTCCTTGAGCTGGGTATTTTCCAATCGGAGAGTCTGCCGTTCGAGGATCTTCCCGATCATGAGGGTCAGCTCGTCGACATCAAACGGTTTGATAAGATAATCGTACGCTCCGGCCTTCATGGCCTCAACCGCCGTCTGTGCCGACGCGTAGGCCGTCATCAACACCACCTCGGTAGAGGGAGTACGGTCCTTGGCGAATCGGAGGATCTCCAGTCCATCGGGCGGACCCATTCGAAGATCCGTGATGACGACGTCATACTCGACGTGCCGGAGGATCTCCACGGCCTCCCGGCTGTCTACCGTCCACCGGACGCGGTGGCCAAGATCCTCCAGTTCACCGGCCACCAGCCGGCACATTTTCTCTTCGTCGTCGATCACCAGCATTCTCGCCATGAGCCGCTCCTCCCTAAGAGGCGCCCCTTCGCCCCTTCGCACTTCCGCCTTCCCCGTCCGGGATCACCACACTGACCACCGTGCCCCGTCCGGGCCGCGATTTGACGGAAACCGTCCCCCCATGTTCTTCGGCAATTTGCCGGACGATGGAAAGCCCGAGGCCGCTGCCGTCGGGGCGGGTCGTGTAGAACGGTTCGATGATGCGCTTCTGTTGCCGGGGAGGAATGCCCTCGCCGTCGTCCTCCACCCTCCAGAGCGTATGGCCCGAGCGTCCCGATCCGCTCGGCTCCACGGTCACCGTCACTCTCCGGGCGCCTGCCCCGGCGGCGTTCTGGATGAGATTGAACAGGATCTGTTTGAAGCGGGCTCGGTCGATCCAGACGGTACTCGGGCCCGACACGCGTCTTTCCAGTTCCATGTCGCCCGACTCGGACCTTCGGAATTCCGCCAAGACCTCGTCGACGAGACCCTCCGGCGACGTGGCCTGGAGCTCGGCCGGCCGGCCCTTTGCGTAGTTGAGGTAGCGCTCCACGATCCCGTCGAGTCGATCCGCCTCCGAGAGAATGTAATCGACCATCTCCTCCTGTCGGGGTTCGGCCGAAGCCCGACGAAGTCGCTGCGCGGAGATCTTGATGATCCCCAGGGGATTCCGGATCTCGTGCGCCACCTGGGAGACCATCCGTCCCAGCGTGGCCAGCTTGTCCTGGCGGATCAGGACACGCCGAGTGCGTTCGCTCGACATCCAGAGCCGCAGGAATAGAATGGCGGCCAGGAGCAGAACGACGGCCACGCCCACCGTGACCGACGCCAGCGTCCGCTTCCAGGTCTTCAGAAGGTCGAAGAAATCGACGTCCGCTTCCACGACCAGCAGCGCCGACCACTCGCCGAAATCCCTCAGGACGGGGGCCAGCCCTCGCTTCAGATACGTGTCGCGCACCCGCGTCGTGGGGGAATACGCGTGCCCCGTTTCCAGGGCCGCCTGGATGGCCCCGGCGTCGGTCTCCAGGTACGGGTACGGGTCGCCCACGAGATAGGTCTCGCCGCTGTCGAACATCAGGCGGAACTCTTCGTCCAGCAGAAGAATCTCGTCAACGCCGAAGCTGGCGGTGAACTCCTTAAGTCGATCGGCGAGAATGAGGTCGATGTAATCCAGGTTGAGAAAGGTGGAATCCCCCGCGGACTCGATCAGGCTTTCCCCGTCGATCAGGAGGGCGGCCGCCTGGGCCGTGGATTGAAGCCGCATGCCCAGGGAGCGATCCAGTCGCTCTGCGAATTGCCGGTACAACCAGATGTTGCTTGCCGAGACCGCAACGATTACGACAAGCACGAAGGCGAGGAAGTAGAGAAGGCTGCGATCGAATCGACGAGACATAAGATCAGAGAATCTCCGAACGGGATGAAAAACCGAATCCCTGAGAGCCGCGGGCTTCACACCGTCGCAATCGCCTCCCATTGTGGCATCTGTGCTGCTCCGGAGTCAACGACTCTCGCATAAGGACGGGGGAGGTTCGGGTGGGGCGGGGGTGCGGAATTCCTCCGCACCCCCGAAGGGTAGGCGGGGGTCTCGATCAGTCTGCGATTTCCTCATCAAACTGCGGGCACTCCATTCCCCATACAGCCTGGAAATACCCGTGCTGCCCGCGGCCGCGCGGCTCCTTCCAGCGCCCGCGAAACGTACCCTGGACCTCGTGATTCTCGTCGTAGCAGTGCCCGCGCATCCAACCGTGCCTGCCTTCGCCAGCGGACGCCACGCCGGCCTCGAAGGTACCGCGAAGGAGCCCGAGGAAGTTCCCGTTCCTATCGATGTACTTGCCGACCATGACGTTCCGCCCGTCGGCGTCATAGCCCCACATCCCCTGAACGTGGCCCGCCAGGTCGCCGTCCTCGTCGATCCAGCCGCCGCGGAACTCGCCCCAGTCGAACCCCCGGCGATACCACTCGCCCCGCGTGAACCCGATCCGGCAGAAGCCGGGCTCGCGCAGCTTCCCGACAAAATGAATGGCATTCCCGCTGTCGTCCACCGTGATGAGCGTGTCGATGCTTGCGAGTTCCTCCATGGCGAAGGTGCGCGTGAAGGGTCCGGTCTGGAACGTGAACTGGTTCACGACGGCTTCGCCCGTAATCAGTGTCTCCGGGTCCAGGATCATGAGTGCCACCCCGTCGAGGTGGTCGTAAGTGTAGGACGTCCATTCCACGAGGCGACGGTCCTCGCGCGGCCGGTGGATGTAGTCGCCGGCGTCGAACAGGATCGCCTTCCGCACGACCATCGCTCCGGTGATGACATTCGCCGATCCGCTCCAGTCGAGTGGCGAATCACCTTCCCGTTCGAGATGTCCCCAGGTGATCCGCAGACAGTAGACGTCCGTCTGCAGCCGGTTGCGCATGCGGACGACCTCCGGGTCCTCGGCGATTTCGTCGTCGACTTGTTCCTCTATGTCGTCGGTGTAGTCGTCGAGGATCTTCGTATCGCCGAACGCGATCGGTTCGTCGGTGGTTTCATAGCCGCCGAAAATCAGATTGAGCTCCGCCGGCGCCTCGGGGAGACTCTCGTTGTCGGCCGTCTCGTCCGATCCGGAGATCAGGTTGCAGCCTGTAAGTGAGAGACTCAATCCGACGAGGCCCACCAGCATCCAACTGAGAGTCGTGCGCTCCATGGTTCCTCATCCTCCTTCTGCCGGGGACGCGTGGCCCGTCCGGCGGTTTGAGATGGACGGCGTGTTTCGAGTGAATCCTGTGTTCGGACGCTGCACTCGACATAGGCAAGCGGCGTGCCAGAGATCTTACGGAGATCGACGCGGGTCCGCGAATGCATTGCCGGACAAAGGGATTCGGGGTATCGGGTGATGAGATTCGCCGGGGATTGCGGGCCGGACAGGGAGGGGGCATGCACGGTATGGTACGGTCGGTGGGGCCGTGGTGTACCGTCTCGAACGCAGCCCGGGGAACGCCGGATGTATCCGGTGATCTCAGCCGGTGGTTCTCTCGGGCGCCCAGGCTACCATCGCGCCCGGGTATGCCGGTAGTACCCGCCCACGCAGTGTTCACCCTCCGGACCCAGATCCCAGACGTGAATCGTGTTGGCCTCGGGGGGCCATTTGTCGCAGGGCCCGAAGCTGCGGACCACCGGGAGATTTTTCGTGAACCGGTCGTGGGTAAGATCCATGTGGTCCATGACGTAGCGGACCCCTTGTTCGTGCAGATACCGGCACACGGGTTCCCGGCCCGTCGAGACCCGCTCGAAGTACTCCCGACTGTTCACGACTCCGTCCAGGTTGATCACCCGGTGGTTTGAAAAGTAGCCGAACTGGCCCGCGTTCCACGCGGCGAGGACGTAGTCCTCCGGCACGTTGTCTCGAACCCAGAGGGCGGCATGGTGCCGGATGTAATCGAGACTGTGGGGAGCGAGCGGCGCCGTGGTCTGAGTGATGTAGCGAATGCCGCCCGCGAAAACCGCGAAGAGGCAAAGGAGGAGAGGGGCATAGGGCAGGATCCCCCGAGCCCGGCGCCCGCGAAGGACCTCGCACGCGAAGTCGATTGCGAGAGCGAAAGAGAATATCCAGAAAATCTTCACGGGGGAGAAGTACCGGGCGTTGAAGAACCGTACGGGCGAGAGCACAACGGCCGCCATGAACAGGACGGAACCCGCCAACAACAGGATTTCGGCCTGGAAGAGGGATTTCATATCACCATAGCCGGTGTTTTTTCGGAGCTGCCGGAGACTCACCCCCAGCATGACGAGGGCGAACAGGAGTCGCGTGGCGCCGGCGGGATCGGCCAGACTCGGTACGAGCCACGGGTAACTGTTTCTCAGCGCTCGTGCGGCTCTTGTAACCAGGGAGAACTCGGGATCGGGAAACAGGTTCGAGGTCTTGGCCAGACCCGATATTGGAATGAGCGTGTCTCCCCAGCCATGATTCGCCGCGAGTTGAACAGCCAGACCGAGACCGCCGAGCAGCAATGAGGCAACCCAGGGGACCCAGCGGCCCCTCAGGAATTCCTTGCGATTCGGTGATGCAAGGACCGCGGCCGTCAGGTAGAAGACGTAGAGGAGGACACAGATCACTACCGAATCCACGCGGCCCCACGTCGTCAGAACGAGGGGCAGGACCAGCCTGACCGGGGACGGTTGGGCTCCGGTGTTCAGCCTCTGGAGGAACCGGAGGGTCTCGAAGAGCGCCCACCAGAAGCAGAAGAAGTGGACGGAAGTCTCCATACCGTTGCCGTTGAAGAAGGGCGGCAGGCTCAGGGCGAACCACAGAACGCCCAGAACGAGCGCGAAGCGAGGTCGTTTCAAATCTTCGCCGATTTGCCTGATGAAGACGTACGAAAGGGAGTTGAACAGGAAGCACAGCCCCACGGCCAGGGTGAGGAACGTATCCTTGCTTGTGATGACGTGGGCCAGCAAGTAGAGAACGAGGTGCCAGAGAAACTGAAATCCGTTGGTGGGGTTGACGCCGTCGAAAGTCGGGAAGCCGGCGGTCCTGTGGTTCCATGCGGTTTGGAGATAGTAGTAGGTGTCGTCGATGGTCAGCGTGGTCGCCAGGTACTCCGTTCCCCTGAAGAGAACGGGCAGACCGGCGATCAGCTGAACCAGAGCGAGCGTCAGAAACGCCAGAGCGTAGTGTCGGCCAAGGTGATCGCGCATAAAGGTATAGGTGGACCGTTAGGTGGACCGTTCGGTATGGGGAGTGGCAAACCCGTGAGGACGATAGTTCAGCGCCGGAACCGTGGTCAAGGCCTTTCGTCGCTCCTCGGCCGGAGAGTCGGGGGACAATTCACGAGCGGCGGGGCCGGCCGCCTCGACGGGTTTCGACTGAGTCCGGGAATGGCGTGGCCTGCCTTACGCATGAGCTCCCGGCTCTCGGATCGCCAGCGGTCGAAGGGCGGATCCATAGAGCAATGGAGCAGAGTGTATTTCTCTACGATGCTTCTTTCCAGAATCTATTGCTCTATTGATCGATTGCTCCACTGCTCTGCCTGGATGACGCCTGGCTCCGGGTACCTGAGCGGTTGCGGTACACGGAGCCAGGCGTCATCCAGGCTAGGCCCTCGCGCGCTCCAATGGACGGTTGTGCGCGTCCACGGTGACGATCTTGAGAACATGGTCCCTGCAGACCTTCTCGTCCAGGTAGGATGAGGACAGGATGATCAACAGATCGCCCCTGTAGGCCAGGCGGGCGGCGGCGCCGTTGACGCAGATCACGCCCGAACCCCGAGCGCCCTCGATCGCGTAGGTCTCGAACCTTTCTCCGTTGCTCAGATTGGCGACCATCACCTGCTCGAAGGGGACGATGTCCGCGGCCTCCAGGAGGTCGGCGTCAATGGTGATGCTACCCTCGTAGTTGAGGTCGCATTCGGTAACGGTCGCGCGGTGGATTTTCGACTTGCACATCTTGCGCAACGCCATCTCACGTCCCTCGACGGAAGCGAAGCCGAGTCACCCGGGACACTCCGCCCACAGGGTAGGAGCCGCGAGAGGGAAAGTCAAGCCCTACCGCGCGCTTCCGGTTACGTCGAGGATGTGCGGCGGATTTGCTTGACAGAAGGGCCCGCTTGCCACATTATGGTAATGGCGAGTGTAGAGTCCGCAGATTTCTCTGCGAGGGTTTGTCGCTTTCTCAGCCGGGCTGTCGGCGGGGAGAACCGAACCCGGGCTCTGTGCTCGTTTTTGCGTGTGGGGACGGATGCGCCGCCGGTAGGCGGAGGCTGCGCGCTGGCGCAGGTCGGGCGCAGGCCGGGTCGAGCTCGGGTGATGGAGGCACCGTTCCTCCTGACGGAATCGCTCACGGAGAGGTTCGATCGATGCTGTTCAAAACGCTGGACAAGGGGGAATTCCAGGCTCTGGTGGGGATCCTCTTCGACTCCCATGAGGTGATCGGCCCGAAGCAGGTCGGGATCGACAAGGACGGGAAGCCGATTCATCATTATCTCCCGGTTCGGTCCGCCGACGAAATCGATCTCGAATATGAGACGACGGCGTACTCGGCGAAGGGGTATTTCCTCCCCTTCAAGGAGACGCTGTCCGAATACGATTTCGACGATGAAGGGTGGCGGCAGGAGATTCACTATGAGGCCCGGCCGCGGGCCATCATCGGCCTCCACTCCTGTGACATTCATGCGTTGCTGAAGCTGGATAAGGTGTTCATCAAGGACTACTACCCCAGTCCGTACTACATCTCCCGCCGCAAGAACACGTTTCTCGTGGGGATTGACCACGAGGCGTGTGAGGGGGGGTTCTGCCGCTCGCTCGGTACGGACACCGTCGACCGCGGGTTCGACCTCTTCCTGACGGATCTTGGGGACCGCTACTTCGTGGCCGTGGGCTCTGACCGGGGATTCACCGCGCTTCAGCAGGTCAAGACGAAGGACATCGTGGAGGAGGACAGCCAGGCCTATCTGAACGCGCGGAAGCGCATCGCGCGCAGCTTCAAGACGGACGTCAGCGTGCACAACCTGCCCAACGTACTGGATATCGAATTCGAATCCGACGTATGGAAGAAGTGGGGCAAGAAGTGTATGAGCTGCGGGAGCTGTGCCATGGTCTGCCCCACCTGCTACTGCTACGGCGTGACGGAGGAGATGTCCATGGACTTCACGCGGGGCGCCAAGGTCAAGCAACTCTACTCCTGTAACCTCTTAGATTTCGCCCTGGTGGCCGGCGGACACAACTTCCGGCCCGACAAAGAAACCCGGCTGAAATATCGCTACTATCACCAGCACCGGGGGTTCGTGGAGAGCTACGAAGAACCCAAGTGCGTGGGCTGCAACCGGTGCGGCCGGGCCTGCCTGGCGGGGATCAACCCTCCGGACGTGATCCGGGATCTGCAAGCGGAGGATCGAGCATGAGTACTCTTTTCCCTTCCTATGACATTCATCACGAAGTCGACATGCAGCAGCCTCTGGATTTCAACCGGAGGAGCCGACTGAAGGACGTCGACCGGACGTTCCAGGCCGAAATCATGAACGTGATCCGGTTGACGGACATGGAGAAGCTGTTCCAGATCCGGATTCTGGACGAAACCGAGAGAGAACGGTTTACCTTCCTCCCGGGCCAGTTCGTGATGGTGGAAGTGCCCGCCTACGGGGAGATTCCCATCTCGATTTCCAGTTCTCCGATTTCAAAGGGATTCATCGAACTCTGCATTCGGAAGGCGGGACTCGTGACGAACGTTCTCCACAACGCCCGCCGCGGGGCGCGAATCGGAATCCGGGGTCCCTTCGGCACGCATTTCCCGATGGAGAAAATGAAGGGGCAGGACGTGCTCCTCATCGCCGGTGGGTTGGGGCTGGCCCCGCTGAGGGCGCCCATCGCCCACGTCATCGAGAACCGGGGCGACTTCCGGGACGTGCACATCCTCTACGGGACGAAGGACCCCAGCCAGCTCCTGTTCGACTACCAGTACGAAGAGTGGCGCCGCATCGACGATCTCCACATGCGGGTAATCGTGGAGGAACCGGACGAAACATGGACCGGCCCCGTGGGGTTGATCACGAAGCTGCTGGAGGATGTCGAGGTGCCCCCGCGGCAGAGCTGGGCGATCGTGTGCGGTCCTCCGGTGATGTTCAAGTTCGTCTGCGGGCAGCTCAGCCGGATGGGCATGCCGATGCAACGGATGTTCGTTTCTCTCGAGCGGCGAATGCACTGCGGAATGGGGAAGTGCTGCCGCTGCAATATCGGATCGACCTTCACGTGTCTGGACGGACCGGTGTTCGACTACTGGACCGTCATGAATCTCAAAGAGGCCATTTAGAAGAGGCGCAAGATGAAGTATCTGGGGATCGAAGCGAAAAAACCTCGGGTGGGGGTTTTTGATTTCACCGGGTGCGAAGGATGCCAACTGCAGCTGGCGAACAAGGAGGAGACGCTCGCCCCGTTCCTTGCCGCGATCGAGGTCGTGAACTTCCGAGAGGTCTCCTCGGTGAAAGGTGCCAACTTCGAGATTGCCCTCGTGGAGGGGGCCGTCACGCGGGAAGACGAGGTGGAGCGGCTCCGGCGGATCCGGGACCAGGCGACGCTCGTCGTCGCCCTCGGGAGCTGCGCGTGTTTCGGCGGGGTGAACCGCCTCAAGAATGCGTACAATCTCGACCAGGCCAACCGAGACGTCTACGGGGACAAGCCGAAGGCCACGCTCCCGACGCGCGCGGTCAAGGAAGTCATCGACGTCGACATGGAAATCCCGGGTTCCCCGGTGCGCAAGAACGAGGTGGAGCGGATTGTCCAACACCTGGTCTGGAATCTTCCGTACTCGTTCCCCGTCTACCCGGTGTGCCTGGAATGCAAACAGCGGTACTCGGTCTGCCTGTTCGAGAAGGGGCAGCTGTGCCTGGGGCCGATCACGCGGGGGGGCTGCGATGCTCCCTGTCCGGCGAGCGGTCTGGGGTGCTGGGGCTGCCGGGGGCCGGCGGAAGCCCCCAACTACGAAGAGTTCTTCGCGATGGCCGAGAGCCGGGGATTCAGCAAGGAAGAGATCGCCGAAAGGCTCGATTTCTTCGGAGGCTTCGAGGGAGTGCTATGAAAGTCAATCTGAATGTTGACGTTCACCACCTGACTCGCGTGGAAGGACACGGGAACATCGTCGTTCGCGTTGAGGACGGTGAGGTCAAGGAAGCGCGCTGGGATATCGTGGAGACCCCGAGGTACTTTGAGGTCATGCTTCAGGGAAAACACTACACCTCGGCGGGTATCCTGACCTCCCGCATTTGCGGCATCTGTTCCATCGGTCACTGTCTGGCCAGCGTGCGGGCTTCCGAAGCAGCCCTCGGGGTCGAGATCCCGGACGCGGCGGCCCGGCTGCGGCTCCTGGCCAAACACGGCGAGACGCTCCAGAGCCATTTTCTCCACCTGTTCTTCCTCGTCGCCCCGGATTTCGTCGGCCAGCCCAGCGTCCTCCCCCTCCTGGAGACGAACCCCGAGGTTGTGGGAATCGCGTGCAGGCTGAAGGGTCTGGCGAATCGGACCTGCGATCTGGTGGCCGGGCGCACGACGCATCCCACGGCGATCCAGGTCGGGGGCGTGAGCCGGATGCCGAGCACAGACGAGTTGCTGTCGCTTCGGGATGCGATGGCCCGGAGCGTCGATGACCTGAATGCGAGCGTGGAGTTGTTCAAGACCTTCGAGATTCCCGACTTTGTGCGGGAGACCGAGTTCGTATCCCTCAAGGGCGAGACGGAGTATCCCTGGATCGGCGGACGCCTGGTTTCGACCGATGGGGTGGAGAAAGCGGAAGACGAGTACCTGGCGATGACCAACGAGTACGTGGACGACAACAACACCTCCAAATGGGCCAAGCTGTCGAGGGAGTCGCTCGCCGTTGGAGCGCTTGCGCGCCTCAACAACAACGCCGAGTTCCTGTGCCCCGAGGCGAAGGAAGTCGCCGCCATTCTGGGTCTATCTCCGGTCTGTCACAATCCTTTCATGAACAACGTGGCGCAACTTGTCGAGTGCGTTCACTGTGTCCACGACTCGATCCGGTTGATCGATGAGCTGGTCGCCGCAGACACTCAGGAGACGATGATCCCCGTGGAATCGCGGGCGGGCGAAGGAGTCGGTGCGGTTGAGGTTCCGCGGGGAATCCTGTATCATCACTATCAGTACGACGACCGGGGGCGCATCGTCCGGGCGAATTGCGTGATTCCGACCACCCAGAACAACGCCAACATTCACCACGACATGCGTAGTCTGGCCAGGCGGTTCTCGGGGGAAGGAATGACCGACGAGAAGCTCGAGTTGCTCTGCTCCATGTTGGTGCGCGCGTACGATCCCTGCATTTCATGCTCGGTGCACTAGGCGGACCCCGTCGGCACCCGGACCGCCGCGGCCGGAGGTCATGCATGGAGCGACCGAGATCTCCAACCTTTCGCCAGGGTTTGGAAAATGCATGAAGGGGCCATTGCGCGCAACATCATCGAAACGCTGGAGCGCCTGATCGCCGAGGACAAGATCCCCGGCAAAGTCAAGACGATCAACCTGAGGGTCGGTCGGCTCATGGCCGTGATCCCCGAGAACCTCGATTTCCTGTTCGACATCATGGCGAGAGACACGGCCCTGGAGGGAGCGAAGATCACTATCCGGACGGTCCCGATTCGCGCCCGGTGTGGGGTGTGCGGCGCCGATTTCGAGATCTCGGAGGTTTACTTCCTGTGCCCGAAGTGCCACTCGCGGAAGGTGGACGTTTTGAGCGGAAGAGAACTGGAGATTGAAGACGTGGAGGTGACGTGAATGCAACCGCCAAGGGACGGGCGGCGAATCAGCCTCGCCACGGGAATCCTGAAGGCCAACGACCGGATGGCCGAGGAGAACCGAAAGCGGTTCGATGAGGCGGGAGTCCGTGTGATCGACGTGATGGGAGGGCCGGGAGCGGGAAAGACGGCTCTCTTGGAGGCGACGATTCCGCGCCTCAAGGGGGAAGCTCGCGTCGGCGTCGTGGTGGGAGACGTTGCGACCACACGGGACGCGGAACGAATTGCCGTGTTCGACGTACCCGTGGTACAGATCACGACCGAATCGTTCGGCGGCGCGTGTCACCTGGAGGCCAGCACGGTCCGGCAGGCGCTCGACGGCGTGGATCTGTCGGAGATCGACCTGCTCCTTGTCGAGAACGTGGGCAACCTCGTGTGCCCGTCCCACTTCGACGTGGGGCATCATGCCCGGATCGTTCTCCTGTCCGTTACGGAGGGCGAGGACAAACCGCTGAAGTACCCTCTCGCGTTTCAAGTGTCCGATGCCGCCGTGGTGAGCAAGATCGACCTGGTGTCGCATCTCGGGGTCGATATGGAGTCGCTGCGTTCGAACATCGAACGGGCCAACCCCAAGGCCGTGCGGCTGGAGCTTTCGTCGCGAAGCGGGGAGGGCTTGGACGCGTGGTTGGACTGGCTGAGGGAGCGTCTTAACCGGTAGCCCGCCCGGCCGGGTGGCGAAGCCGGCGGGAAGAGAAGGTGTGCGACGGCTCTTCCCGCGCTCGGGCGGGTTTGTTCGACGGGATTCTGCTCAGAAGGGTGTCTGCATGAACGTTCAGAGAATCATCGTGACCGGCGCCTCCGGCTTCATCGGGCGGAATCTGCTGGAAGCCGTGAAGGATCGGTACCGCATCTACGGGATCGGGCGCCGAACCCAGAAACAGTCCGGTGCCCCGGTTCATCCGAACATCACCTGGTTCCAGGTGGACATCGCCGAGAAGGAACCGCTCCAGGCCGTGTTCCGGCAGATCGAGGAGGAGGGTGGGGCGGACGTCCTCGTGCATCTGGCCGTCCACTACGATTTCACCGGGGAAGAGCACCCCTTCTACCAGCGGACCAACGTGGACGGTCTGCGTCACGTCCTGGAGCTCTCCAAGAACCTGGAACTTCGCCGGTTCATTTTCGCCAGCTCCGTGGCGGCCTGCGATTATCCGTCGGACGGGGATGTCCTGAACGAGCTGAGTGCTCCGGACGGCCGGCATGTGTATGCCCGTACGAAGCGCATCGGTGAGGAAATGCTGCGCGAGTGCGCAGACACGGTGCCGTCCTGCATCGTGCGGTTCGCCGCCCTGTTCTCCGACTGGTGCGAGTATGGCCCCATGTTCATGTTCTTGAAAACATGGCTCTCCGACTCATGGCATTCGAACATTCTGGGCGGGAGGGGTGAATCGGCGGTGCCGTACATGCACATCCTCGACGCGGTTTCCCTTCTGCGTAAGCTGATCAAGGATCCCGACGCCCCGGTGAATGCCGAAGTGTTCGTTGCCAGTACCGAGGGCGCTACGACGCACAAGGAGTTGTTCGACGCGGCCACCGCGGCCTACTTCGGCCAGCGGAAGCAACCGAAGTTCATACCGAAGATCCTGTGTCGGTCCGGCACCTGGATTCGCGACGTGATGGGGCGAATCTCGGGCAACCGCCCGTTTGAGCGCCCCTGGATGTGTGCCCACATGGACCGGCAGCTGACGGTGGAGAACACGCGAACGCGCCAGCGCCTCGGGTGGCATCCAAGGAACCGTCTGGAGATCCTGCGCAGGATGCCGTTTCTGATCGAGAACCTGAAGAGTGACCCGCTGGAGTGGCATCGCCTGAACTTCGCCATGCTGAAGGAGGTGCGCGAGCACCCGAACCTGGTCGTCCACCGGCTTCTGGAGGCGCATCACGAGGAGATCGAAAGCGTCTTTCATGAGCGCATCATGAGTCCGGAGGGGCGCAAGAGAATCTTCGTGGACTACCAGCGCGTGAGTCAGGAGGAGAGGCAGTGGTACCTTCGTCTGGCGCTTCGGAGTCTGATGAGCTCCGTCCGGACGCGCGATAAGGGTGTGTTCAAGAGCTACTGCCGTGAGCTGGCCCAGAGGCGGGTGCAGGAGGGTTTCAGCTGCCAAGAAGTCTGCGACGCGCTTCGGGCCATCGACCAGATCACCCTGCAGATGCTTGCAAAGGACCCGGCTGCGAAAGACCTAGAACAGGACTTGTATGATCAGGTCACCATGACGGTCAACTTCGGACTCGATCAGGTGCAGGAAGTGTTCGAGGAGAGCCTGAGAACGGAGAATCAGACAAGAGAAGTAGACAATAGAGAATAGATTTCGGAAAAAGGCATTGTAGAAACCCGGCCTGTGCTCCGCCCCCGTTTCATCTTTCCCTTTCGATGGCCGCAAGATCGATGTTCTCCACTCTCCGTTTTCGCCTTTCACATTTCTGTAGTTTCGCTCCCGGCCCGCGGATGAAGTGTTTCGGCTTTCGGCTCTCGGCTTTCGGTTCTCTGCCGTCTGGGCGTTGCGCTCCGGGGAGCGCTCGGCGTCACTCCTCCACGGCAAGAAGGGGGGATTCGAATCGGCGAATAGGGGGGGGTACCTCGCGGCGTTGAAGATCCCTTGCCGTGTTGTCGTTCCGGCGAACCCTCCCCGTCGCCGGCCCGGGGTGTGGGGTGTCAACTCTCAACTTTCAACTCTCGACTCTCTGCAGTACGGGGCTTGACAGGAGGGCGATTGTCGATTATAGTTCGATACATGTCGAATAATCGGAATAATCGTCTCGACCGGCTGGCCGGAATGTTCAGAGCTCTCTCGAATCCGAACCGCCTTCGAATCTTCTTACGTCTGGCCGCGGGCTGCGAAACGGCCGAGGCCTGCTGTGCCGACGGGGACGTATGCGCCTGCGTCGGGGATCTGGGGCGGGATCTGGGCATCGTCCCCTCGACCGTCTCTCACCACATTCGGGAGCTACATCAGGCCGGTCTCATTCGAATGGAGAGGCGGGGTCAGACTGTGGAATGCCGTGCGGATCCCGAGGCGCTGCGGGTCCTGGAGGCTCTTTTCGGGAGCGCAACGTCCGGCGGTTCCTCGGAACAAGAGGATTAAGACCCTTTCCCCGCGACCCTGTAAGGAGAACGTGTGATGGATCATTCGTCCAAGGGGGGTCCGCCCTGCTGTTCCCCGCCGGAGGGTTGCGGGCGGGAGAAGTCGTGCTGCGCTACCCCGGTGAAGCGGGCGACCGGCGGAGAGACCCGGGCAGACTTCCCGTGGATCCGGGGACAGGTATCCACGCCGGTCGGCGCCGTTGCAAGGGCGTCCACGGTTTTCAGGATGGCCGATCGATGGGGGGCATGGAAGGCGAGGTGGGGCATCGGGCGCATGCGGTACGGCGTGAATCCGGGTCTGTACGCCGTGGGGGACCCAACGCCCGAGTCGCCCGTGTTCGTCTCCGCCAACTACAAGATGAGTTTCGACCGGTTGCGTTGCGAACTCGGTGGACGAGACGGATGGATCCTGGTTCTGGACACCCGGGGCATCAACGTCTGGTGCGCGGCCGGCAAGGGAACCTTCGGAACAGAAGAGATTGTCCATCGCGCCTCGCTCACACGCGTGGCCGAGGTGGTCTCTCACCGGACCCTCATTCTCCCGCAGCTGGGCGCGCCGGGAGTCAGCGCGCACGAGGTTCGCCGGGCGACCGGATTTCGCGTCGTCTACGGTCCCGTTCGAGCCAAGGATCTGCCGGCTTTCCTGGACGCCGGGATGAAAGCCACGACCGAGATGCGGCGCGTTCGATTCACGTTTGCCGACCGGATGGTCCTGGTTCCGCTGGAAATCTTCATGTACGGCAAGTACGCCCTACCGGTTGCCCTGGGCCTGTTTCTGCTCTCGGGTCTGGACTCGAGCGGGTACTCGACGGCTCGTGCGCTCTCGGTCGGGTCCCGTTCGGCCGCCCTTTTTCTCGGCGCGTACGTCTGCGCCGCGGTCTTGACGCCCGCCCTGCTTCCCTGGCTGCCGGGTCGCTCGTTCTCGGCGAAGGGAGCCTGGTTGGGCGGCGCCATGGTTCTTGGCGCGGGCGCGTGGATCGGGTTCCGCGGCGGTTGGTTCGACGGCGCGCTTGCGGCCGCCGCATGGGCGTTTCTCGTTCCCGCAGTGGCGAGTTTCCTGGCCATGAACTTCACGGGAGCCTCGACCTACACGTCGCTCTCGGGGGTCCGGCGGGAGATGAAGGTGGCCGTCCCCATCCAGATGGTTCTGGCTGCGGCGGGCGTGGCGCTGTGGATCACCGGGCGGTTTGTATAGGGAGAGATGCGATGGCGGAGCTGAAGTACCTGACCGATGTTGTCACGCTGGCGCTGGACGTCGAGAAGTGTACGGGGTGCGGGATGTGCGCCGCCGTTTGCCCGCACGGCGTTTTTGGGATCGACCGGAAGGCGCGCATTCTCGACCGTGATGCGTGCATGGAATGCGGCGCGTGCGAGCGAAACTGTCCGGCCGATGCGATCTCGGTGAACGCCGGAGTGGGGTGCGCCTCGGCGGTGATCACGGGAATGCTTCGCGGCACCGAACCCACCTGTGATTGCGGCGACGCGAAAGATTCCGGATGTTGCTGAGACGGCTGAGATCGAGAAGCGGAGAAGCCGAGAAGCAGACCGAAACGGAGTTGGCATGGTGTGTTCTATGATGCCGTTTTCCGGATCTGCTTCTCTGTTTCTCCGCTTCTCCGTTTCTCTCGGCACTCCGTATTTCTGGGACTGTTCCGTCCCAGAAATACGGAGTGCCGAAGGGGGGAGTCGAACCCCCACGGGGTTGAACCCCACTGCGCCCTGAACGCAGCGCGTCTACCAGTTCCACCACTTCGGCACACCAGGAAGATAGGGCATCGGCGGGCCGGATGTCAACTTGGATTTGTTTCCGGAATTCCTCCCCCCCTCGCCGCCGTTGTGGTAGAATCCGAATTTGCTGTTTGAGCAGGATGACCGCGACACGAAGGAGCTGCACTGGACATGCCTGATCGAAGCGAACAAACGCTCAACCAGGTCCGGGAGATTCTCGAGTCCGACCGGGGCACGCTGGACGAGATTCTGCTGAGGCAGATGATCGAGAGCGTCGTCCGAATGCACCGGGATCCGCTGCCGACCCTGGATCTCAAAATCATGAACCGTGCCCTTCGGGAAATCCGCTATGCTTTCAGCGTATTCCGGAACTACCCCGACCGCCGCAAGGTGGCCATCTTCGGGTCGGCGCGGACGGCGGAGACGGACCCCTACTATACGCTGACCGTCGATTTCGCCCATCGCCTGGCGGAGGCGGGATACATGGTCATCACGGGGGCGGCCGAGGGGATCATGAGGGCGGGCAACGAGGGCGCCGGGCGGGAGCACAGCTTCGGGGTCAACATCCTGCTGCCCTTTGAACAAGAGGCGAACCCCGTGATCGCGGACGATCCGAAACTGATGGTGTTCAAGTATTTCTTCACGAGAAAACTGGCGTTCGTCAAGGAAGCCGACGCCGTAACGCTGCTTCCCGGCGGTTTCGGAACTCATGACGAGGGATTCGAGACGCTGACGCTCTTGCAGACCGGAAAGAACAAACCCCATCCCGTCGTCCTGCTGGATCTGCCCGGGGAGAACTACTGGCGGCGCTGGGCCGTGTTCGTCCAGGGTCAGCTGCTTCGCAGGGGCTACATTTCTCCCGACGATCTGGCTCTCTTCAGGATCGTAGATTCGCCCGAGGCGGCCGTGGAGGAGATCGAGACTTTCTACTCCAACTACCATTCATCCCGATTCGTGGGCGATCTGTTCGCGATTCGAATGAAGCACCCGGTTTCGGACACGGTGCTGGGCGAGATCCGGCGGGATTTCGGGGACTTGCTCAAGAGCGGGACCTTTGAACAGCGGGGCCGCCTGGAGGGGGAGGAACGCGCTCCGGACCTGGAGAACCTGACCCGCCTGGTCTTTCACTACCACCGCCGAGGTGCCGGGCGACTTCGCCGGCTCATCGACCGGATCAACACCTAGCCCGGCTCATACCGGTGAGACACGCGGCCCGGCCGGGATTCGGGCGAGAGCCGCGGAGAAAAAAGGGGATGCCTCTCGACGAGGCATCCCCTCTCATTGCGGATCAGGATCGAATTACGGACAAGGGTCGGTGAAAGGATCGCAGTTGGCCGGATTGGATTCCTTCATGGAGCCGCAGCAGTCCTTGTAGTGCGTCGAGAACGCCGCGAAATCCGACCCATCGATGGTTCCCCACGTAGGCACCGTCAGAATGAAATCGGCGCATTCCTCAAGGCTTCCGCCGGTGCCGGACGTGTAGGCGGTCGAGAAGGCGCCGAAATCGGGACCTCTGACGTCACCGTCAGCCACCATGTCCATGGTGTTCATCACCACTTCGCCGGGGTCGATGATCGTGCCCTGGGGAAGCGTCACCCACACCTCGACCGGGCAGCACATGGACGGCGCGCAATCGGTACCGAGATCCACACGAATCGTCATCTCGCCGTCGATGTTGGTCGCCGCATCGATGCAATACACGCTGTACTCGCCCTCACAGCCCGCGCAATCACCCGATGCTCCGCCGCCCAAACCGGGATACGCGGAATGAGGATTCACCGCAAAACTGAAGTCCGCGGAGGGGATCGGCGGAGAGACCGGATCGTAGTTTTCGTTCACGACGGTCACGATCAAATCCACGTACCTCTCGGTGCTGCCCTGGGTGAGGGCGTCGTGAGCGTACGGGCACGTGTTGATCATGTCGTCCGTCACCGTACATTTGGTAGGATCGGGTGTGCGAGCAAACGAAGTCGGCGCCATCACCAGCGCGGCGCACATCACAAGAGTTATCGTCAACAGCAAGTGACGCATTGAATACCTCCTCTCGAAGTCAGATTGCCAGGTAAGAGAACGGCCTCAGTGAGACTCCCTCGTCACCCCCTTTCGATCCTCCTCCGCACTAGATTCTCGAGCAAGGACGCACATGAATGTTCGCAATCATACCCACCCGCCGCGGTGTAAAATGAGCCAAGACCGCGACAATTGACATATACATTTTTACCATATTTCGTCCCATAATGCAAGTTGAATCTTATCGACGCCGAAGAACGGCGGGTTCACGATGTGTGAATCCGTCCGCCCGCCGCCTCCCCGGAACCCTCCAGAGCCCTAGGGGAAGCCCCCTAGGTGTTCTTTCGGCAGATTTCCCGATTTCTGAATTCCCTTGTTTCAACCCTCGCGTTTTGATACGGTGCACCCTGAGAACGGCCCGGCGGCCCCGACCCTCCGGCACGCGGGTCCGGCGGGCGCTTCGGCCAGACGTGTCCGGAGTTCCCGCCTTTGTGGGGATGGGGTTCAATGGCGGCCAAGAAGGAGACGGCGGCTGATCACAAGATGGTCAGCTCCAACCGCAAGGCGAGACGCGATTACCACGTTCTCGAAACCATCGAGGCGGGTCTGGTCCTGACGGGAGCCGAGGTCAAATCGGTGCGGGCGGGCAGAGTCAATCTCAAGGACAGCTATGCGCGAATCGAAGGCGGGGAGGTTTTCCTCTACCACATGCATATCTCCCACTACCCGCAGGCAACCGGACCCCAGGGGGATCCGGACCGCACAAGAAAACTGCTGCTCGGTGCGTCAGAAATACGAAGGCTCGTGGGAAAAATCTCCGAGAAAGGTCTGACGCTCGTCCCGCTGGACGTTCACTTCGCGGGCCCCTGGGCCAAAGTCCGGCTGGCACTGGCCCGGGGCAAGAGGACGTATGACAAGCGGCGGGATATGGCGGAGCGGGACGCCCGGCGCGAGATGGAACGGGCCCGCCGCAGGGACTACTGAGATGGTCATGACGGGGCGTTGCAGAGGCATCGGTTGGGTCGCAGTGGCCATTTTCCTGGTCACAGGGCTTGGGGTTTCGAGTTCCTGGAGCGAGAACATTCGCGTGATCTATACGGACGGGAGAGATCCGGAATGGATCCCGGTCTGGACGGTCGATGACGCCCGCTATCTCTCCATCAACGACGCCGGCCGGATCTTCGGCGCCACGAAGCAGTGGCATTCCGAGAGCAAGCAGATGGTGATCCGGCACGCCGGGACGCAGGCGACGCTCACACTGGAGAGTCCCGTGGTTCTCCTGGGGGAAGAGGCCTACCAACTGCCTTTCCCGATTCGCCTTCGCATGGGCGTGCTGCAGGTGCCCCTCGAACTGGTCACGAAAGCCCTGCCCAGGCTGGGCCGGCTGTTGACGAAGTGGGATCCCGGGAATCACACGCTCCGGGTGGGGGACGCCGAGCGCAATGTGGGGTGCATTCGCTTCAAGCGGTTGCCCCGCGGACTTCGCACCTCATTGACGCTGGCCGAGGGGCTCCCCTACCGGCTGGATCCGGAGGCCGTCGGGGGATTCAAACTCACGCTGGAAGGGGCGAAGGGAGACGCCGGGCGGCTCTCCAGATCTTTCGGCTCGGGTGTCGTCAAACGGGTGTCGGCCACGCAGCTCGACCGGGGGATGGAAGTGCTCTTTGTCCCCGCGGAGGACGGCCTTCAGGCCCGCGTAATCACGCGAAGAGATCCGGATCGCGTCGTGGTCGATATCACCGCACCGGAGGGCCTGGACCTACCCGAGCCGCCCCTCAAGAAGCGCTGGATGCTGTCGCCGGACGAAGTCCTCGGACGGGATCAAGACGGGTGGAGACTGGATCTCGTCGTCATCGATCCGGGACATGGAGGCATCGACGGCGGAGCAGAGGGGGTTTCCGGTCTGACGGAGAAGAGCGTGGTTCTGGACGTCGCCCGACGGCTGGAGATGTTGCTCGAGGATCGAAAGGGGATCGAGGCCGTTCTCACTCGGGAGGCCGACACCTTCATGCCGCTTCGCTCGCGCACCGAAATGGCCAACGCGCTGGACGCCGATCTGTTCGTCAGCATTCACTGCAACGCCTCCCGGGTGTCCTCCGTGAGGGGCTGCGAGGTGTACTTCCAGTCTCTCGAGATGGGGGAAGAAGAGCAGTTGGTCGCGGAGTTCGAAAACGCCGTACTCTCTCTGGAGGAAGAAACCGAGATCTCGCCCGAGGGTGACTTGCCCTTCATCCTGTGGGACATGGCGCAAAGCGCGTTCATGGAGGAGAGCAGCAACCTGGCCGAGTCCGTCCAGGAGGGGTTCGAGCGCTTTCTCAGAATTCCCAATCGGGGCGTCAAGCAGGCGAATTTCGTCGTTCTTCGCGGCGCCCACATGCCGTCGGTTCTGGTCGAGGGTGCGTTCCTCAGCAACGAGTCGGAAGAGGTACTCCTCAGCAGCGGAGACTTCCGGCAGGCTCTGGCCGAGGGGATTTTCGACGGGATCGAACGCTACGCTGAACGGTACCGCACCGGGCGGTAGGAAGGACGGGCGTGGAGAGGGACCGTCAGAGCCGTTGGCTGTGGATCGTCGTGGTCGCCGTGGTTCTTGCGGGTGCGGCGACCGTGGCGATCGTCGGGCACCTTCGGGAGCGGGGCCGGCAGCCCGAGATGGTCGAGGAGCGCGTTGGCGGGCGGGTTTCGGAGGGCGTCGAGACCAAGTCCATGGCTCTCTTCTTCGCTGCGGCCGACGGCGAGTCGTGGATCCGTGAAACTCGCGAGATCATTGCAGGCGGAGGCGTGGGAGCCGAGGCGAGGCGAGTGGTCGAAGCGCTCGCGCGAGGCCCGCTCCTGGATGGCGTGCCCACACTGCCGCCCGAGACCACGGTTGAGAACGCGTTTCTGGATTCGGAGGGCCGGCTGTACCTGAATCTGGGCCGTGAACTCCGGGCGTTCCACGGGGGAGGGACCACGGGAGAACGGCTCACGATCCGTTCCATCGTCCTGACCCTCGGCGCCAATTTCCCGGACGTCACCTCGGTCCGGTTTCTCGAAGAAGGTCATCCTCTGGAAACGCTCGCCGGCCATCTGGACCTGTCCCACCCTCTTTGGGTGGACGACTGGCGGTAACGACCCGGTCTGCTGATCCGGATGGACGACTGGCGATGAAACAGAGAAGCAGAGAAACAGAGAAACAGAGAAACAGAGAAACAGAGAAGCAGAATCGGGGAGGAGCATCCCCGGGAAGCACGCTCGACCGACGATGAAGAGAGACGCGGGATGAATCCCATTGCACGTGAAGCACCGATTGGCATTTTCGATTCCGGTCTGGGAGGCCTGACGGTTCTCAAGGAGATTCGCGCCCAGCTTCCCCGGGAGAGTGTAGTCTACCTCGGAGATACGGCGCGAGTCCCGTACGGGCCGAAGTCGCCCGAGACCGTCACTCGATTCGCCCTGGACGCGGCCCTATTCCTGCTGAGGAAGGGAGTCAAACTGCTGGTGGTGGCCTGCAACACGTCATCGGCGATGGCTCTCGAGACGCTTCGGGCCACGCTTCGAGTTCCCGTGATCGGTGTCATCGAGCCCGGGGTCCGGTCCGCCCTGGCCGGTGCGCAAACAGGACGAATCGGCGTCATCGGCACCGTGGGAACGATTGCCAGCCGGGTCTACCAGAGGGGGATCCGGGAGCTCCTGCCGGACGCACAGATCCACGCGACCGCGTGCCCCCTGTTTGTGCCGCTGGTGGAGGAAGGGTGGATCGACCATCCGGTGACCCGCCTGGTGGCCGAGGAGTACCTCTGCGGGATGAGAGAGTCCGGCGTAGACGCACTTGTTCTGGGGTGTACTCACTACCCGGTGCTCAAGGGCGTGATCCGCGAGGTCATGGGGGCGAACACCCGCCTCATCGATTCCGCCGAGGAAGTCGCGGCCGAGGTGGGCCGGGTGCTGGCGGACATGAATCTCGCCTCCCCGAGCCGCGGTCCGGCCGAGACGGGTTTCTTCGCGACCGACGTGCCCGAGAGAATGGCCGATCAGGGAGAGAGAATCTGGGGGACCCGCATCCCCAAGGTCTCGCGAGTGGAAGTGGACGAACTTGCCGCACCGAGAACCGCTCGGTAGCCCGGCGTGCGGATGAATCCGCGGGCCCGGCGGGGGAGGGAAGGATGCCGAGAGTCGACGGCCGGAAACCCGACGAACTTCGCCCGATCAGCATCGAACGCTCATACACGAAGTACGGGGAAGGCTCGGCGCGAATCTCCATCGGGAACACCTGGGTCATCTGCACGGCAACCGTCGAGGAAAGAGTTGCTCCGTTCCTGAAGGGATCCGGGCGCGGGTGGGTGACCGCCGAGTACGGCATGCTTCCGAGAGCCACGTCGGTCCGGACGATTCGGGAAGCCACGCGGGGCAAGGCGGCCGGCCGGTCGCAAGAGATTCAACGCTTGATCGGACGGAGTCTCCGGGCGGTCACGGATCTCGGATGCCTGAGGGAGCGAACCATCATCGTCGACTGCGACGTGATCCAAGCCGACGGCGGAACCCGAACGGCCGCGATCACGGGGGGATTCGTGGCCCTCTACGACGCGGCGGCGCACCTGATGCGAGAGAACAAGATCGACCGGTGGCCGATCAAGGAGTTCGTGGCGGCCGTGAGTATCGGCGCCGTGGGAGGGGACATCCTTCTGGATCTCCAGTACGAAGAGGACCAGCGGGCGGCGGTGGATATGAACGTAGTGATGACCGGACAGGAACAGCTGGTGGAGATTCAGGGCACGGCCGAAGGGCAACCCTTCTCGATGGGCGAGCTGGATGAGATGCTCCGGTTGGCGCGCTGCGGCATTCGAGACGCCGTGGGCTGCCAGAAGAAAGTCCTTGGAGTCAACTTTGCCCATCTGTTCAAAGGTTGATGAGACTCGTACTGGCGACGCGCAACCAAGATAAGATTCGCGAAATCCGGCTCCTTCTGGACGGCCTGGGGATCGAGCTGCTTTCCCTCGACATGTTCCCGTCCGTGATCTCGCCCGAGGAGAGCGGGCGGACGTTCGAGGAGAACGCGCGCCTTAAGGCCGTTTCAATTCGCGACCAGACGGGGCTCGCGGCGCTGGCCGACGACTCGGGACTCGAGGTCGAAGCCCTGGGCGGTCTTCCGGGAGTACGGTCCGCGCGTTTCGCCGGGGACGGGGCCGACACCTCGGCCAACAACCGGCGGCTGCTGGCGGTGCTCAGGGGGCTTCCTCCCGAGGACCGAGCCGCGCGGTTTGTCTGTGTCGCGTGTCTGGCTCATGTCGACGGCCGCGTGGTCTCGGTCGAGGGCGCCCTCGAGGGCCGGATTACCGAGAGTTCTCGAGGAACCGCCGGATTCGGCTACGATCCGCTGTTCGAGGTCGTTGAGCGCGGCCGGACGCTGGCCGAGCTCGGAATGGACGTGAAGAACCGCATCAGTCACAGGGCGCGCGCGATGCGGCGGATCCGCGATTATCTGGTGCGGCGGGCCCGACGGGAGGAAGGGGAACCTTTCGGTTGACCGTCGGGTAGAGTTTCCATAGCTTGATGTAGCGGCCGCAAGTCGCCGGGGCTGGGGACACCGATCCCCACGAACCGCGCGCGTACGGCCGCCGTTGTTGATGTGATTCGACGGGGCGTAGCGCAGTCCGGTTAGCGCACCTGCTTTGGGAGCAGGGGGTCGGAGGTTCAAATCCTCTCGCCCCGATATCTCCAGCCCTCGAGCGAGCCGCCGGGTTCACCTGATCGATTGGCTTCCGGTGTTCGCGTCGTACTCTATTCACGAAGGAGGAAGTCTTGTTGAGAGTTGTCTGCATCCTGACGGCGATCATCGGCACGGTCCTGACCGGTCACGAGGGATGGTGCCAGACCTCCGGATCGAGCGCCGTTGTGGCGGAAATCGACGGCACGCCGATCACGTTGGAGGATTTCAATAAGAGTTACAGGGTCAAGTTTCGGTCCAGCTACCAGGATGCCCCGGTGAGCTGGCGGCTCATGCATCTCAATACGTTCATCGATCGAAGCGTGGCCGCCCTGGAGGCGAAGGCACAGGGCCTCACTCCGAATATCGATGAAGACAAGATGTGGCAATACCGCCGGCAGATGATTGTTCAGGAGCTGTTCCTGGTCTACGGCCGGCCGGACACGATTCTCGTGAGCGAGGAGAGCATCCGGCAGGCGTACGACCGGCGAAGCTTCCTGGCCCGAATCTCGGCGATCATGGTCGATACGCACGAGGAGGCCGAGGAGATCCGGCGTCTTCTTGCCGAAGGCCGGGATTTCTTCGAGTTGGCGAAAGAGCGGGGCCAGGGGGCCGAGGCGTCGATGGGGGGGGACCTTGGCTGGAGGACCTGGCAGCAGCTCAGTATGGTGCCCGAGATTCGGGAGGCGGCGCTGGAGATGGACGTCGGAGAGACGAGCGGCGTTTTGAAAACGACATACGGGTTCCATGTCGTCCGCCTCGAGGGAATGCGCCTGAACCCCCAGTCGCCCTACGAGATGGTGTGGATGGATATCTATGGGGAGATACGGCGCGATCGGGTTACGGCGAGCATGACCGGATTCCGGCGCGCGTTCGAGGAGACGCAGAGCGTTGTGGTGAATCTGGATGCGACCGAGGTCATCTGGGAGAAGATCCAGGAAGGAGTAGCCGGGGATCGCAGCGCCGATGCAATCGAAAGTGTGCTTTCCCGGAGTGATCGAGATCAACTCTTGGTGTCCTTCAAGGGCGGACAGTGGACGGTGGACGAATTCCTGGACTACTGCGGCCGCACCGGGGAGCGGTTCCCGTCGACAAACGCCGAAGCCGTGCCCAAGTTTGTTCGAATCCAGACCGTGAACGAGCTGTTGGTTCGGGAAGCGAAGCGCAGGGGGCTGGAGGACTCTCCAGGCATGCGGGAGCGGGTGAAGGTGGTCGAAGAAGTGGCGCTTGAGTCCCAACTCCGGGGAGCGGCCGTGGATCGCAAGTTAAGAATCTCTCCCTCTATGGCGAAGGCGTACTATAACGAACACCTGTCGGACTTCATGGTGCCCGAGGGTCTCCATCTTCGAATGATTCAAGTCGAGAACAGAGCGGCGGCGGATTCGGTCCTCGAGGCCCTTCGGGCCGGCGCGGATTTCGAGGAACTGGCCCGGCGGCGATCCGTTGCCCCTTCCGCCAAGGAAGACGGGGGGGACATGGGCTACATTCACAAGGGACGCTTCGGGGGGTTGCTGGACGATATCGCTTTCGATTTGAAACACGGGGAGACGAGCGGCGTGTTCCAGTTCCTGGGGAAGTGGGCCATCGTTCAGGCGCTCGACAGATTGCCCTCGCGGCAGATGACGCTCGAGGAGGCAAACTCCCGAATCGTCCAGATCCTCGAACCGATCGAGCGGCAGCGGCTCTACGACGAATGGATCGCTGGACTTCGGGAAAAGTATGGCGTCGTCGCCTACCCGGAGAGGCTTCAATAACCCTGGGCGCGTCCGCCGGCGGTGAGCGGACCCCGAATCCGGCTACGGTTCCTCCAGCCGAGCGCGGGCCTGTCGGCCGATGGGCCCGTCGCGGTCGATGGCGGCGGCGCGCCGCCACTCGCGCCGGGCTTTCTCCTTCTCGTTCATTTCCCGGTAGACAAGCCCCAGCCGGTAGTAGGCTTCCGGATCCCGGGGTCGGATGCGAATGGCGGCCTGAAATTCTCGAACGGCATCGCTCAGATTTCCCGCCTTGTTCTCCAGAAGCCCCAGGTTGAAGCGAGTGTCAAAGAGGTCGGGGTCCAGCGCCAGCGCACGCTGGAAGCTGTCTCGGGCTTCGTCGAGATTGCCCATCTCCAGCGCCACGGCGCCCAGGTTGTTGTAGGGTTCCGGGAATTTGGGTTCCAGCCGGGCGGCGGCACGAAAGCACTCGAGTGCCCTCGTCTCTCGGCCCAGTCGAGAATAAATCACGCCCAGATTGTCATGGAACTCGGCCCGTCCGGGCTCCAGCGCCGTCGCTCGCTCGATGATTTCGGCGGCCTCTTCCAGGCGTCCCAGGTACGTGTAGGCTACGCCCAGATTGCTGAGAGCGGCCTCGAAGTCCGGCCGGAGTTCGAGCGCCTGCCGAAGAGGCCCGATCGCTTCCTCATACGATTGCATATGCAGGTACGCCATTCCGAGGTTGCTCCACAGAAGCGGGGAGTCCGGCTCGAGTTCGAGGGCCCGGCGGTACTCCGCCAGGGCCTTCTCGTAGTCCCCCCGCTCAAGATAGGATTGCGCCAGGTTGTTGTGGAGGTTTGAATTGTCTCTGTCGATGTAGCCCAGGGCGGCCAGGCGCTCGCGCAACCGCTCGTCGTCGGGAGAACCGATGGGAGCCTCGAGTACAAGCGTCTCCCGGGATTCATAGGTTGGAATTCGGAGTACCGGGTTTTGCATCATGTGATCGGGGTCGACGGCCTCGGTCAGAACGCGCCCGTCCATGTCCGAGGCGACGGGGAGTCCCAGAAGGTAGAGGACCGTGGGGGTGATGTCGAGGACCGAGGCGCAGGAAAGCTCAACCCCCGCGCGAATCTCGGGACCGCGCATCACCAGGAAGCCGTGAAGGCGATGCCACTTGGCGGCCGCGCGGTCTGCGGCGCCGTGAATCTGAGAAGAGCCTCTGAGCCTCAGGGGTCCAAAACGGAAGCCGTGATCGGAGAGCGCGATCACGGTCGTTTGCGTCCGGTCCCAGTGCTGGAGCAATTCTCCGAGAATCTCGTCCTGGTATCGATAGGTCTCTTCCACCGCGCGGCTGAACTTCCGCACTTCCGCCGCGGGAACATCGGGCGCCGGCGGTTCCATGTGTTTCACGAACAGGTGGCTCACGGCGTCGAGGATCTCGAAGTAGATTCCGTAGAGCCGGACGGGGCGGCCGGCCAGCGTCAGGCCCACCTTGCGGTAGGTCTCCGTCGTTGCGTAGATCAACCGGAAATTCTGGATGGGGTCGGCCGGATCATAGCTGCCGCCGACATGGGTTTCAAACTCGCGCCGGTCGATGTCCAAAAAGCGCCGAATCTCATCGTAGGACACGTCTCGATCCCGGACGACGAGAGGCGCCAGCGTGCCGAGGAGGTCCTCCGGATACGTTTTGCGGCTCTCCCGGTAATGCTCCGGGGACGGATCGAAGGAGTGGTAAGCGAGCCGGTCCGAAACCAGGACGCCGTTGACGGGTTCGGCCGGCCAGGAAGCCAGCCAATCGATGAAGCAGGTTTCCATGTCAAGATCGGAGAGGATGTTCCAGAGTGCCTTGACGCGGCGCAGATTGGATGTCACCGGGACTTTTTTGCCCGTTGCGGCATTCTCGGCGAAGAAGTCGAGGATGCCGTGCTTGTCCGGTGTTTTCCCCGTGACGATGCTGGTCCAGATGAGGGGGGAGAGCATGGGGTGGATCGATTCCAGGTGCGCCCGCGCGCCCTCGGTCACCAACCGTTTGAGATGGGGCAACCGGCCGGCGTCCATCATGGGTTGGATGATGTTCCAATCGGCCCCGTCGATTCCCAACAGGACCACGCGCCGATCGCCGGAGCCGCCCGCCTCGGCCAGAACCAACCGTCGGGCTTCCGGACTCACCTCGATTCGGCGAACCGAGATCGAGCGGAATCCCGAGAGGCGGCCCAGTGGAGTCTCGGACACGCGCTTGTGGATTTCCTCTCCCAGTGTGGCCCAACGGGTGAGGTAGATGTCGCGGAGGGGGCGGCCGCCCAGATGATCCTCGGCGTCCGAGGTAATTCTCTCGAGAAGCGTCGTCTTGAACTGGGGACCGAATTCGCGGTGGAGAGCCGGGAGCAGATCTTCCTCGATTTCGATCTCCACCTCGAGATCCAGCCCGACCGGCTCCCCCTCCAGAGAGGTGACTCTCCCGGGGTCCATGACCACGGATAGCGATCCGGCGCCGAGTGGGTAGCGGCCCTTTCGATAGAGGATGGGTGGGGTCCAGTGGGTTCCCTCCGAAAGGACGCGCCCGTCTCCGCCGAGGCGCGACGCGATCACGACGGCCTCTCCCGGGCCCACCCGGTCGATGCCCAGGATCACGGCCGCCACCGCGGCGGACACGATCACCACGGCCGCCAGAACGGCGATCAGGCGTCCTCGCATAGTCTATTCCTTGAGAAGGGATTGGGCCTCCCGGCCGGCGTCTCCCTCCCGATCCAGCTCGACCGCCCGCCTCCAGGCGGCCCGGGCTTGCGTCGCGTCGCCCATGCTGTGGTGCGCCCGCCCGGCCAGGAGATGGGCCTCGGGGCATTCAGGATCGATCTCCAGGGCGCGCTTCAGGTGGGCCCTCGCTTCATCCGGCTCACCGGTAGCGAGCGCCACGCGAGCCAGGTTGACGTGGGCCTCGAGGAAACCGGGCGAGAGAAGAAGGGCCCTCTCGAGCTGGGCGCGAGCTTCGGCATAGTCCTCTCGACCGAGCGCCAGGGCGCCGAGATTTCCGTAGGGTTCGGGCATCTCGGGGCTGAGTGCAACGGCGCGCTCGAACTGGCGTTGGGCGTCCCCCGGGCGATCGAGGTGTACGTACAGGACCCCCAGGTTGTCCTGCATCTCGGCGTGGTCGGGTGCGAGCGCGACGGCCTTCTCGAGCATCTCGGCCGCGTTCTCATACTGGCCCTCCCACGTCAACACGACGGCCAGGTTGCTGAGGACCCCGGGGGAATCGGGCTTGATCGCCACGGCCCGCCGAAATGCGTGGCCGGCTTCGGTCATCCTTCCCACCTGAAGATAGGCCAGGCCCAGGTTTGCCCAGAGGGGCGAGAGTTCGGGATTGGCGTCGGCGGCTTCCTTGAGCGGGGCGATGGCGTTCTCGGCGTCGCCTTCCCGGAGCAAACGCACGCCCTCGGCGAAGGGATCTCCACTGGCGCTCGGACTCACGTATCCAAGGGCCGCCAGCTTCTCCAGCATGGCCTCGTCGTCGGCCGAGGCGATGGGCGCAGCTTCCGCTTCTGTGCCGCGGGGTTCGCCGGTCTCATAGCTGGCGATCGTAACGACGGGATGTTCGGCCGCCACATCGGGCTCAAGGACCTCGACAAGAACCCGGCCCGGCATGTCCCGGGCCACGGGGAGACCCAGGAGATACAGGACGGTGGGGGCAATGTCCATTACCGAGGCGTTGCCGATCTCGACCCCGCGTCGAATGCCCGGCCCGCGGAGGACGAGAATGCCAACCGGGGCATGATCCAGGATGGCCCGCGCCGCCTTGACGCCGGGTCCGACTCACAACATGGCGTTCTCCATATGAACCGGATCATCGATGAACCTTTCCGCCCCGGTCCGAAACCCATGGTCGGAGAGAACGATCAGAATCGTGTCGTCGTCGACTCGGTCGAGGATGTCGCCCAGGATCTCGTCCTGATACCGGTAGGTCTCGAACACGGCGTTCCGATACCATTGGAACTCGTCATCCGTGATTCCGGGATGGTGTGGGGGCATGTGCCTGACGAAGAAGTGGCTCACCGCATCCACCAGCTCGAAGTAGAGCCCGAACAGACGAACCGGCCGATCGATCAGGTGAAGGCCGATCCTGCGGTAGGTCTCAGTCGTGGCGTAGATCAGCCGGAAGTTGTGGATGGGATCCATAGGATCGTATCCCTTCGAAATCTGTTTCTCGTACATGCTGCGCGGCACGTCCAGGAATCGACGGATGTCCGGGTAGGTCACCTCAGTCTGTTCTACGATCAAGGGCTGGATGGATTCGAACATCTCGTCCGGGTACGTCTTCTTCGGGGACGCGTCGACGGAGCGGTTCTGGTTGAACGCGTAGTATGCCATCCGGTCTGAGACCACGAAGCCGTCGACCTCCTCGGCGGGCCAGGTCATCAGCCATCCGACGAACCCGACGGGCAATTCCAGATCCGAGAGGATGTTCCACAGAGCGCGGCTCCGGCGAAGGTTGGACGTGACGGGCGTCATCCGTCCGGTGGTCGCGTCTTTGACCACGAAGTCCGTGATCCCGTGTTCTTCCGGAAGTTTGCCTGTGGCGATGGAGGTCCAGATCCTCGGCGAGAGCATGGGGTGGATCGATTCCAGACTGGCGCGCGTTCCGCTTTCCATGAGGCGGGCGAAGTTCGGGAGGTCGCCCGCCCGGATCAGGGGGTCGATGATGTCCCAGTCGGCGCCGTCGACGCCCACGATCATGACCTTCGTCCCCCAATCCGCTTCCCGGACCAGGGCGCCGGCCAGTTCACGTTCGGTTCCCGGTTCGAAGTGCGGAGACGAGATGTCCACGTTGCCCAAGGCATAGGGGATGAGCGATTCGTTTCGGCGGAGCGTGTCTCTCAGGGGTTCCGCGAGATCGGCGCCTCCCGAGCGAAACAGGTCGAAGGTGGGTTGGTTCTCGAGCATAGGACCGAGGGCTTCCGCAAGCACGCCGCGCAGGTGTTGTTCGATGTGTCCACCGCAAACGCGGTCGAGGGAGATGAGGTTCGCCGGCGAAATGTCGTAGTGGGCGATTGCGTCGAGTCCCACGGGTTCGGATTCGGCGGTTCGAAAGGTCCCGTGTTCGAACCGCAGCGTATCGGACCGGGCTCCCAGGGGGTAAAGGTGCTTCGCGAAGATGAGGGGGAACATCCAGTGGCCGGAACCCGTAGCAATTTTCGGTTCCCCACCGAGACGTGAATGGTACACCAACGCGTGGTCGGGCGGGATGGAGATGCGGCCGGTCAGAAGCACCAGGCCGGCCAGAACGACCAGGGCAGAGAGCAGGATGAGGAGCTTCTTCACGCGTTCACCTCGTGGGCCGTGGGAGGACCCGGCTCGATGTCGTTTGCTCCCCGGCGATTGTCTCAATACCGGGGCATCAAGGTACACTGTCACAAGATAGCACCCGCCGAGACCCGTGTCAATGCAAGGCCCCGGGCCGGCGTGAGACGTCATTTG
>Ga0180431_10001578_pt1 | contig 31573 bp, 19 predicted proteins | sample SS_ome_11_FD_132459 | JGI IMG/M metagenome (GOLD analysis project Ga0180431, IMG submission 132459) | Hypersaline lake sediment archaeal communities from the Salton Sea, California, USA - SS_1_MS_1 metaG | ecosystem: Environmental > Aquatic > Non-marine Saline and Alkaline > Hypersaline >... | reverse complement strand
AGAGATCAAACCCCTCTGGTCTTGGTTCACAAAACCTGCCTGTTCGCCTTCTTTCACCAGCATTTCCAGGTCTTTGCGTGTAAAGAAACGCTTGACATTACTCTCCGATAGACCGAATATGTTCAACAGCCATTGTGATATCTTCATCACCAGCCAGATAATCGGATAGAACAGGATATAGAAGAACCGCAAGACGAACGTGGAATACAGGGCGAACGTGGTTGCCGTGTCCCGTGCCATGGATTTTGGCAGGATCTCACCGAAGAACAGGAGGGCTGTGGACGTGATGACCGTGATAACAAATCCGCTGACGAACTGTTCCAGGACAATGGCCATGATGGACGAGGCAGCCACGACGGCGATGTTATTACCCACCAGCGTGGTGCTCAGGAAGCGCTCGGGATATTCCAGAAACCGATACGCTTGTTGGGCCCCTTTCACGCCCTGACGCATCCAGACCTCCAGCTTTATGCGCCGTACGGAAATCATGGCTGTCTCTGAACCGGAAAAATACGCAGAAAACAGCAAAGCAATGACGAACAGTATCAGATCGATTGTCGCATGCCTCCTATAGAATGATCCTTGCCTTCCCCCTGGTGGCATTCGTCAGTTCTTTTTGGAAACGCTGGCTTCGGGACAGCCTGACCTTGAGGGCAATCTCCACGTCTTCACGGTAGACCGTGTCCTCCACCTGACAGGCATGCGCGGATACCAGGTTCATCACAACGCCCGTCACCTCGTGGGGAAATCCGATGCGGAGTGTTTCCATCAGGACCTTCTGGATACGCCCCCCCGCGTCCAGTGTCTCGGCAGCGCATGCTCCATACGCCCGCGCCAATCCTCCAGTGCCCAGCTTAATCCCCCCGAAATACCGGGTGACCACGAGAACCGTGTTGGTCAACTCCCTGCCGTCGATGGCCTCCAGCATGGGCCTTCCCGCCGTGCTCGACGGTTCTCCCGCATCGCTATACCGGAACAAAGAAGCGTCGCCCATGCCCACACGGTACGCGTAGCAGTTATGGGTAGCATCGTGATATTTTTTGGACAACCTCCCGACAAAGGCCTCGGCATCCTGGCGGGAATCCACGGGTCGGGCGGACCCGATGAATCGGGAGCCCTTAATTTTGATCTCTCTGGATACGTCTCTCGCCAGGGTTAAGTATGCGTCACCGTCCATACTCATGGATCGCGTAAATGGATTCATTTGGCTTGTATGCCCTGCCTTCTTCGACCCGCGGTGCTCACCCAGGCGTTATCCACCTCAGGCCCACAACACCGGTGATGATCAACAGAACGAAAAACAGGCGCATGGGATGCGCGGCTTCGTGATAAATCAGAATCCCGAATATCACGACCCCGACCGCACCCAGTCCTGTCCATATGGTATAAGCCGTACCGACGGGCAACACCTTGAACGCCTGTGCCAAAAAATACAGGTTCACACCCATGGCGGTCACATTCAGCACCGAGGGCCACAGCCGTGTGAATCCTTGAGTGCCTTTAAGGCTGATTGCCCAGACCACTTCCAGGACCACCGCTATTGATAAAAAAAGCCAGGCCACTCATCGTGCTCGCTGTTAAAGCCGGGTCAAGGTCGCACCGCCGTACAGAATGGCGTTGAAAAGCACCTTGAATGTGGCATGGGCCTGGGCCCGGTTGATGGCATCGAATCCGATGAGGATAACGCGCCCTTCGCCCATCGGCACCTCGACAATCGATGCCTTCTGGGCAATATTATTTTCACCCAACAGAAATCCGCTCTTCAGGATGTGCTTGGCTGGGTACTTGGCAACGACTTTCGCTTCCACGGTGAAGTTGGGTATAACCTTAAATGCCGGACTCCTGGCAAAAAAGGCGACGGATTCTTCGTCCATTCCGAATGCCACCGGATGAGTCACATTATATTCCATGGCCAGGATGGACCCCGGGCAGAAGAAATGTTCACGCTCAACATCCTTGAGCACGTTGGCCACGGGCAGACTGAATTCATCGATCAGCAGCTCCGACGAGGAATCCATGGTGATCAGCACACCGCCGGCCTCGACGAATTTCTTCAAGTGGGTTAATCCCTCCACGCCGATACCCTCGGCATACTTCGGAGGAACCGTACCCTTCTCTCTGCCTTTTAGAATACCCTCGGCCCAAATATCGGGAATGTAGATGACGTCGTACCGATCCCTGAGATTGCCGACCCGGAGTTCATCGTTGAGAATGTTCTTATACGGAAACTCGTACTGCTCCAGAAGCCACCGGCTCCATCCCTCGTGCATACTGGAAACCCAGGGCTTGTACATACCCAGGCGGACGGTACTTAGCCTGTAGACATCGCCCTTGGGTTTATCGTCTACAGTGTATACCCTCAGCATCAGGTCCTCGGTCATAGATCGAAGCGCATTCCCATGACGAGAGCGAATCAGGACGCCTCCCGGAGGCACCTCCGTACCGTCGGCCGTTGTTCCATCGGCAACCCAGTATACCGGGATGTTCTCCTTCAGCAGCCGGTTTGTCGCGATAAACGCTTGGTTCTCCCCGTGGGACAGCATCAAGCCATACCCGGAACGTCTCGGGAACGATGTGCCGGCCATATCCACCCGGGCTATTTTTTCCAGCTCGACATCGAACGCATTGGTGACCTGCACGGTCGTAACGCCCATCTGGTAGGGCAGTGTCCAGCCGGCCACGTCGTAGGGTTGTATAGGCGGACCGTTCTCTGATTCGCGGATATCGGGATAGACCTGACGCTCCAGCAAATCCTTGGCATAGGCCCGAAAGGGCTGGGCCATCAGAACCACGGCCGTTCCCGCCGGATACGGGATGCCATCGGCCGCAAACGACGCCCTGGCCCGGTGTACTTCAACGCCTCCCTTTATCAAGGCATTGATCATCGTCAATGCAGCGGCGTTATCCTTTTGTTCGGGAGGTACGACAAAGGCAAACGGCGGTTCTTTTTCCCCGGCTTCGATGGCCCGCCTGCCCATCAAATAGCGGTTATACAGGAGTTTTTCCCGATTCGTGGCCGCCGCGTTCAGAATGGATTTCGCCGCGATATAATCGTACTCCACGATATCCCGCAGACGCCACCAGCCGCCGGGCCAGGGATTGGGGAAATTCATCATCTTCTGGTACGAGGGGAAGCCCCGCCCTCCGCCCTGCAAATCGTCTTTCGTCTGAAACACGGGAGAAGCAATCTTACAACTGGCCAATTCCGTCAACAGACCGACGGTGTTATGCCACCAAGACGTCATCATAAAAGCACCCTGCCACCACCCGGTAAAAAAATGACTCGTGCCAACTCCTTTTTTCCCACAGGCATCGAGATCCATGGCCATGGTCTCGCCGAACAGCCCTATCTCCCAGACGACGAGGGGATCGATGTTGGGATTGAGCGGATCGATATACGGGGGCACGAAAATGCGAGAACCCCGATTTCCCATCTGATGCATATCCAAGTAAATGGAGGGCAGCCAGTCTTCGTACAGCACTCGTGTCACCAGTTGAGACTCGACCTGCGTGAGCAGAACCGCATCCCGGTTGTTGTCGTGCCCGGTATAGAGCTGATAAAGCCAGGGCATATAACTTCCCTCAAATTCCGTCTCCACGTAGGCATCGTACCAGTCCTTCACCATGATGAGCCCATCGGGATTGAAGGAGGGCACCAGGAGGAACACGACGTTGTCCAGTATGTCCCGGTGCTCCGGCGTGTCTTTCGTGACCAGGTCATAAACCAGCTCAGGGCTCATCTGTGCCGCACCGACCTCGGTGGCGTGCAAACTGCATGTGATGAGTACAATGATCTTTTCGTCCCTGGCCAGAGCCTCGGCCCTCTCCTCATCGAGCCCTCTGGGATCGGTAAGGCGTTTGGAGGACTCCTTGATTTCTTCGATTCGACTCAGGTTCTCCTCGCTGGAGATGATGGCAAGAATAAAAGGATTGTCCTGAGTGGATTTGCCCAGTTCCACCACCTGAACTTTCTCCGATCCTTCATCCAGAAGCTGAAAGTAGGCCACGATCTTGTCCCATCCGGCCAGATGATAATCCGCCCCTATTGGAAATCCGAAAAAATCTTCGGGTGACTGGACCTGGCTCCAAACGGAAACCGTCATCACTAAAATAACGCCAATAATCAATACGCCTTTCTTCATCTTTCACCTCACCTTTTTATTACGTTTTGATATATCTAATATGCATTCGTTTCCCAATCAGATTATCAATTTTAAAATAGACGGGATGAAACAGTCGGGGCTCCGCCGCCTTTGCGCCTTTCACTACCGTCTGTTTTTCGGCTATTTCCCCTTGCCCAACGCCTCCTTCAACGCATCGATGCACGTCAGAGAACAACGTATCTTCTGCTGGGGCAGGCCACCCAGGGCTTCTGTTAGCTGCTCTTTGGAGATGGACAAGGCTTCCTCCAGGGATTTGTTCTTCACCATTTCCGTCAGCATACTCGTGGAGGCGATGGCAGCCACACATCCCATCACCTTCATCTTAACATCCGTGATCTGATCGTTCTCGATCTGGAAATGTAGCTGAACCTGGTCTCCATCGGCCTCGTTCATCGCCGTACCCACGGCGTCGGGATGGTCCAGCTCTCCGACGTTACGGGGTTTTGTAAAATGATCTTTGACAATATCGCTGTACACGGTATCGATTCCTTCGTTTTGAAGATTCAAGCATATGCCGATTAAAGAGTGAAAATGCCATAAGCGTTCTAACGATTATTTTAATCGTCGTTTTTTTCTGGAACGACTCATGCTCTGTTGGGATTGCGGATGTGAGAGAGGGACCAGCGGTCATCCACTGAATGCAACCTGGATTCTTTGGGTCCTCCTACCGCATGACCATCAACCTTCCGATCACCTCTTCTTTGAGTTCCTTATCCCCGGCATACACCCGTGCCATGACCTTGTATAGGTACACTCCGTTGGCCAGTTCGTCCCCCATATCGTCCCGGCCGTCCCAGGGAATCATGTTGAATCCCGGCTCGCCCAGGATTCCTTCGATTTGCCGAATCAGTCGGCCGTCCACGGTGAACACCTTGATGGCGACATCGGCGTCTCTGTTGAGCTTAAATGTAAAGGTCGTGGGGCCGGCGAACGGATTGGGGTAGTTGAGCACCTCCTCGATTCGGATGTCACCCTCGGGAATCACCCGAAACGCGATGGACTGGATCGATGAGTTGTTGGCGTTATCCCATACCTTCATGGAAAGATCATGATCCCCGATACCGACGCCCGTCAACGGGTATTGTACTTTGCCACCCAGGTAACTTCCCTCGTCATACTGAAAGTAATCGGTTGCATCCTCTTTCCGGTCTCCATCGATGGTTAAGATGATTTTATGACCGATCTCTCCGGTGATGTTGATCCCACTCTTGTCATCCTGAACCTCAGCCACGAGGATCGGTTCTTCGGGCACCATGCCGCCCGTGATAAAGTTATCGAGTCCGTCGAAGAGGAGGGCTATTTCGGGCCCCTGGTTATCGACCAACTCCGAACTTCCCCCCACTTCGATATCGTCCCGATATCCTGCTCCATCGATTTCATCGTCCCAGAAGTAGCACGTGATACGGCCCGTGTGACCGCCGTAAAAAATATCTTTGGGCATGATGAACGATACTTGGAAGTGTCCGCCCTCCGCACGGGCCTGCCCCCTATAAACGGCGTTTCCCGGAAGCAGGTACGGCAGCGTCGTACCGTACTGGGTCGTATAGACCACATTCTTCTTCGAATCGAACGCCTCGACCGAAACCCTGCCGCCGAAATCGACCCAATCCACATCGTCCCTTTTTATCTGTCCCTCGACACGAATCAGGCTCAGCGCCCTCAGCGTATCGGGCTCGACGCTCGTGACGATCGCCTGATACCTGGGCATGCCGAGACGCATCGTGGGATCGCCAAAGATATGATACATCTCGTTGTTGGCCGTGGATGCCACGGTTAATTTTGCCAAACGCATGGCATCCCCCAAGCGAAGCGTCGGGCCGTAATCGTCGAAAAGATAGTCGATGAACGCTTTGTTCAACGCCTCGTTGGACGCCGCACTGCAGAACCGTGAAGCAGCTACCACGCCGATGGCACCCTTTCCCGAACGGTTGATCAACTCCTCGCCGAAACTCTGCTGTTCAGGATCGTCGTACAACCCGAACGCACACGTGGCCGCATAGAAAAAGGGCAGTCGATCCTGGTTCTGAAGGCGAATCAGGTCGGTCTGCATTTCAAACACACGCTCATGGGCCCACAGGGATTCATTGCCGTGTCCGATAAAGTTCACCAGCAGTGTGCCCCGATTGATCTGGTCGACCAGATCATCCTGGGCAGCCGGCTGTCGCCGACCCCCCACGGTGATTTCCTCTGGATACTCGGTCAAGTAGATTTTCTTAAAATTGAACAGGGGTGGTATGACATTTTCGGCGATATCCTCGGTGGCACGCGTATGGGTGATTTCGTTCTCGTCTCCTGTTCCGGCTTTTTCATCATCCCCCACCATCGTAATGAGACTGCGCCAGTCTCCCAAATTCGGATCGGTCTCATACTGGATGATCTTATCGACCACCGTCCTGGCCTCTTCAGAGGACTGAACCGGAATCCGTCCTACGGCCAGGTCCATCTTCGTATCCTGTCCGTTGACATACGTAAACCAGTCGTCCGTGGCCCGCGATTGACTCTCTGTCAGCGCATCGTACTCGAACGGAGGTATCCAATTCGCATCCCCATCGGAAATACGATTCTTGTAATCGTAGTCGCCGTCGCCGAAAAGCAATAGATACGAAGGCCGGACCGACCAGGTCTGGAAAGCGACCATCATAAAATCCCGGATGGCCACGGGGTCTGGCAGACCCCATGCGAACGCATCGAACACATCCTGAATATCGGCCACAAACACCGACAGGCTGTCCTGCTCTTCCCGCAGGGATGCCAGACGAAGTGCCTGATCGTAGAAATCCTCGTGCGTGATGATTACCAGGTCGGCACCAAGGCCTGGATTCCTGAGGTCCGAAGCGGTCACCTGCGACATGCCTCCGGGAGCTAAATAGGCTGATGGCTGTACGGCCATGTAGTGTTTTGGATTGTTCTCCTCAGCCGAATCGGTAAATTCCCACGCCCCGGATACCGACCGCAGCGTCATCTGCCGTATCTCGTCGCTATTCGTCACATCCCAGACCAGAGGCTCGGTATCGAATCCAGAAAGCCGGTATGCATAGTTCCCTTCACTTTGAGGGGAGTCGAACCGCAGCCTCCCCTCATGCGCTCTCAGGTACCGTGCGTACTCCGCCTCGTACCAATCGAGATATGCCGTGCCTCCCTGATTCGTACTCTGATACGAAAACGAAAGCGTGCTGATCTCCGGAATCGACGGTGCGGGCACCTCGACGGTCTGAGTGTAAAAATTGATACGAGGGCCGCTTCCCTGGGAAGGTCCCGAGAATTGAACGGTGCGGATGGCTTGCTCGTTGAAGCGAATCTGAAACTGATTGAGCCCCGAAGCCGCGCCCATGAACTGAAAACGGAACACCAGTGTGTCGTTGGGAACCGGATCGTTGAACACAAGGTCGAGAGACCTGTTGGACGATGGGGCCACAAAAAGCTGCCAGCCCCAATGAATTCCCGCATTGAGGTGGTTAAAAATGTCTTCTTCCACAAAAAACCGATCCCGGAAATCTGTGATCGTCCGATCCACCGGAAGAGATGGGGATGGAACCGGTTCCACGCGCCGGCCCGGAATGCCGTCGTTGAATACAAGCCAATAGATGTTGGTATTCGTGTAGTGATGGATGTAATGGTTGTACTGACGGGTAACTCTATCGTATTCCCAGCCGGTGACATCCCGGCCGTAGAACAGAATGGCATCGTTGGCATCGAAACGACCGTCTTCCATTCCCGTCAGGAGGATGGGAACCTCGACAAGGCTGTCTGGCCGAGGCATCGCCATGTCCCTGGGAAGCTCACGCCCCCCGTTGTTGTACATCTTCATCGTAGAGGGCTGAATGGAACCGATATCGATTCCCTGTCCGGTCAGAAAGCTTCCAGAGATGCTATACACACCCTCCTGGTTAACGGGGAGCTTGTAGATGAGTCCAGTCCTAAAACGGCTCCTGACTTTTTTCATGCTTCTCCCTAGTGGGAACCTCCACGTCCTGGCCTGAGAATAATTGACCAGGGCATTCCTGTACACCGTTTCGTTGGGCCTTCTTCGTGGTGTGAACGATTCTCTGGGAGGACTACCGAATTCGACACGGAAGACCATTTTCGTATGCAGGATTACCCGGCGATTCAGCGCATCGAACTGAACGGGATACACACGGATCCGGATGATCCGCTGATCGCCCCAGAACGTCGGCTGCTCCACGTCGAACGGGCGACCCGGCACAGTACCCGGCTGGCCGTAAATTGCTCCCTCGACATAGGTCTCTTGCGGCAGGTCGTTTTCTCTTTGAAGATGAGGTACAGGGAGAAGCCGGATGCCCTCTATCTGATCCGATTCCGAAGCCGTCATCGAAACCTGCACGTCACCATCGGGCGGGACACCCACCACCAATACCCGGCAGGGGATCATCGGATGTTCCGGTTCTCCCTCCATGCTGGCCAGCTTAAAATCAATTTTCTGGTAGAGCTTTCCATCCAGGATGAGAGAATCCACCCGAAGGCGATGCGGTGAGAACGCCAGAACGACCGAGCGCTGGGATGTCGAGAGAATGTGAACGTCGTGCATATCCGGACGCGCCCCATACGTCCTTACGCCAAAGATTAACGACGCACAAAGAAATGCCGTGATGAAGACCTGTCTCATCGTCCTACCGCTTTACAGTGCATACAGGGGCTCGACCTCTATGGCAACACCCACGACCGAGGGGAACGCACCCATGAGCGACTCCTTGAGCTTCCTCGTCAGCAGATCGATCTCTTTTTGTTTCATTTTCGGATCCACAGTCAAGTCGAATACCACGTTCTTTGCCCTGTCTTCGCCTACTGTCCTGAGATCGTGAGACGAGCAGGTGCCCTCACATTGTTCCAGCAATGCCGTCACGTGTTTTCGCATCTGGATGATTTCCGGATCATCCAGATTCACTGGATCGATATGAACCGTCGTATGCGTATGGAACTTTTCATTGACTATGTTTTCAACATGCTCGGCCAGGGTATGGGCCTGTCTCAGAGACATGTTCTCCGAGATCTCGATATGCAGTGACAGTACGATGTTCTTCCCATACTGATGGATGATGAGATCGTGGACATCGGAGACATCGGGAATGGCTCGAACCGTATCTTTCACCTGTTTGACGAGTTGTTTTGGCGGACGTAAACCCAGAAGATCGTCGATACCCCCTCGTGCGATACGCCATCCCGTGTAGCCGATCATGCCCGCAACGGCCATGCCGGCCACACCGTCCAGTGCGGTGACGCCCAGCCGTTGACCAATGAAAGCTAAAATCACCAGAACCGAAGAGATGGCATCTGTTCGATGATGCCAAAAATCGGCCTCCAGCGTCAGCGATCCGATGATGCGACCCAATTCTCTGGAAAATCGGGCCAACAGCTCCTTAATGACCACCGTAAACGCGATGATGCCGATGACCCACCACGACGCATTAAAACTTTTGGGATGGAGAATTTGACCGAGCGCTTCCTTGAAAATCTCCACACCGGCGACCAAAAGAAGCACGGCCACCATCACTGAGGCGATGGCCTCCATACGGCCGTGGCCGAAAGGATGAGAAGCATCCGAGGGTTTCTTGGCAATTCGAAACGAAACGATGACGATGACGGATGTCAACACATCCGACAGCGTGTGGAACGCATCGGCAATGAGGGAAACCGAACCGGCGATAAACCCGACAATACCCTTCAGGAGAAACAGAAGAAAATTCACGGATACGCTGACCCACCCCTCCAGTCCACCGTACCGGTTCCGGACAGCCGGATCATCCGTATTCTCCCACTCTCGGATAGTCTTTTTAACGATAAAACCGACGAACGTCCTCAAGATGAACTCCCGCCAAACTTCAAGTTTAGTAATATAGAAAACACTGGTTAAAAATGAAAGGAAATTTTTGCTCGAAATAGTCATTGATTTTTTCAGTGGAAAACCATACATTTCTATAAGACGTGTTCCCATCGAGAGGAGACACCGTATGAAGCACACCCGAAACCTGACATGGATTATCCTCACCATCCTGGCCATCCCCGCTTTCGCACAAGACACCACGAACACCGACCTCACTGACATGGGACAAAAAGTTCCCGAGTTTACCGTCCGGGCCACGGATGGAATGGAATTTCACTCCAGGAAGCTGGACGGTAGAGTCGTACTGATCAACTTTTTCGCCACGTGGTGTGGTCCCTGCATCGCTGAAATACCTCATCTGGAGAAAGAAATTTGGCAGAAATTCAAGGACGAACGGTTTACGGTTCTGTGCATCGGCCGGGAGCACACCATGGACGAGGTGGCCGCGTTCAAGACAGAGAAAAATCTGAGCCTTCCCATGGCCCCCGATCCCGACCGGGAGATATACAAAAAATTTGCCACCATGTACATTCCTCGGAATTACATCATCGATCCACAGGGCAATATCGTATACCAAGCCAAGGGATACAACGAGGAAGGACTCGAGAGGATCATTCAGAAAATTCAGGAACTCCTGCAGGAATAATCGGCCCACGTTTTTCACATCGCATTCGATGTTTGACACCTTGAATCTGGAAACGTTGTCTCCTCAACATCATCCTGCACACAGTTACAACCGTGACTCCTGAAAGAGGACATACAGCTCGATCCCACCATCGTCCTTACCCGTGGCGGAAGAGTGAACGGAAATTAAAAAACGCCCTGGTCATCAAACAAGAAGGTCTTTAAAACTATTTGGGAGGCGATCATGATGAAGCGATTGACAGGTAAATTCATACTGATTCCTTTCATGATGGGGTGCTTGTTCCTGGCTTTCGAAGGAGCATCACAGGAGAGGAGCCCGGAATCGAACGAGACACCCTACCGATTCACCATCGATCATGAAGTCGAGCGAATGCCCGTCCAGGATCAGTACATGACGGGAACGTGCTGGTGTTTCGCCACACTCTCTCTTCTGGAATCCGAACTCATCAGGACGGGCAAGGAGGCCGTCAATCTTTCCGAGATGTTCATCGCTCGGCATGCTTATCCTCATAAAGCGACTGGCTACCTCCGTCTCCACGGAAGGACGACGTTCTGGGAGGGCGGCCAGAGTCACGACGTCATCGATATGATCAGGCGCTACGGTATCGTTCCGGAAGAAGCGTACCCCGCCATGATTCCCGGAGAGAGCCGCTACAACCACGGCGAGCTGATCACCGTTCTCAAATCCATGCTCGATGCCGTCCTGGAGAAGAAAGGAGAGCGCATTACACCCGTCTGGATGAATGCCTTCACGTCCGTTCTGAATGCGTATCTCGGAAAACCGCCGGAACGTTTTACATACGAAGGCACCGAATACACGCCTCGGCGTTTTTTCGAAAACCGTGTGGGACTCGATCTCGACGATTATATCGAAATCACATCCTACACACACCATCCCTTCTACGAAAAATGCCGATTGGAAATCCCCGACAACTGGACCTTCAGCAGTCACTATTACAACGTCCCCATCGACGACCTGGAGCGCATCATCGACCATGCCCTTGAAAACGGCTATTCCGTAGCATGGGATGGCGACTGGAGCGAAAAGTACTACGACGACCGCATCAAGGGTGTCGCTCTGGTTCCCATGAAGGACTGGGAGGATCAAACCAAGGCTGAACAGGACGAGGAGATCACGAGACCGGTTAAGGAAAAAGAGATCACCCAGATGTGCCGACAGGAAACGTTCGACAACTTCACATCCACCGACGATCATCTGATGCACATCGTAGGACTGGCCCACGACCAGGAGGGCACAAAATTCTATCTGACCAAGGACTCGTTCGGTACAGATCGCATCTACGGGGGTTACATGTATCTCTCTCGACCGTATGTCCGGTTGAAAACACTGTTCATCATGCTCAATAGAAGGGCACTCCCTGCCGACATCAAATCCAAACTCGGAATGTAATCATCCGCAACGCACGATGAAAAACTGTAAAACGGCAATCCACATAGAATAACCGTGAGAAGACCAATCGGCTCGCCCGATTGGTCTTTTTTCATCCTACCGGAACATCCAGTAATGAGGAGCGAACCATGATAAATAAGATAAAACGACGATGCTGTTTGAGCCTTTTTCTTCTGATTCTGTTTTGTACGCAGCATTCTGTGTCGCAGTCCAGGGGAATCGAAAACGGCCAGCGTTACGACCGCCTGGTCATACGCAACGTCACCATCATCGACGGCAAGGGCACACCCGCCCGGGGCCCGGGGGACATTATCATCCAAGGAAACACCATCCAATCGGTGAGAAACACAAATCAAGATCCGTCGGCCTACAAGGAGGAAGCCCATGTGCTGGACGGATCGGGACTATACGTACTCCCCGGCCTCATCAACATCCACGCCCACATTCATGACAGTCGGGCGGGCCATCCCCTGCCTTTCGAATACCTGTACAAATTATGGCTGGCCTGCGGAATCACGACGGTCCGCGATGTGGGAAGCAACTACGAAAAGACCCTCGACGAAAAACGCAGGAGCCGAGAGGGCAGTGTGACGGCACCGCGCATCTTCCTTTATATGACGGTCTGGGGAGAGACTTCCCAAGAGGTCAGGGAGAGGGTGCGGGAAATCAAGAAGCTCGGCGGCGACGGCGTCAAAATCTTCGGCATGGACCGCGATATCATGAGGGCCACGTTAGAAGAGTCCCATAAACTGGGACTCCGAGTAGCGCATCATGTGGGTGTGGAAGAGACCGATGCCTGGGACGATGCCGAATTCGGCACGACAACCATCGAGCACTGGTACGGCGTGCCCGATGCGGCCCTCAAGGGGTCGCAGAACTTTCCGTACTGGTATAATTACAGCAACGAGAGCGACCGATTCCGATACGCAGGCCGTCTCTGGCGTGAGGCCGATCCGAAGAAACTCCAAAAGGTGCTCCAGACCATGGTGAAGAAGGGTGTTAACTGGTGTCCGACCTTCGTCATCTACGAGGCCAACCGCGATCTACAGCGGGCCATGAACCAGCCCTGGTTTAAAGAGTATCTCCATCCGGCCGTGGAGGAGTACTTTTGGCCGAATCCCGAATACCACGGGTCTTACCAATGGAACTGGACAACCACCGACGAAGTCTTCTGGCGGGAGAACTATCACATCTGGATGAAAGCTGTTCACGATTTTGCTGATATCGGGGGCGTCGTCGGCGTGGGAGAGGATGCCGGATACATCTACATGCTCTACGGATTTAGCCTGATTCGAGAGCTGGAGCTTCATCACGAAGCCGGATTCCATCCCATCGATGTCATCCAGAACGCCACGGGTAACAACGCGAAAATCCTGGGGATGGAGGATCGGCTGGGCCGTATCCGTTCGGGCTACCTGGCCGATCTCATCGTGGTCGAGGGCAATCCCCTGCATAACCTCAAGTTCCTGTACCCCACGGGCGTGATGGATTGGGAAGACGGAGAGATCATCCATCGGGGCGGTGTGAAGTGGACCATCAAGGATGGATTCGTCTACCACGGCCCGACGATGCTGGAGGACGTCAAAAAAATCGTGGAGGAGGCCAAGGCGAACTGGGGCCGGTAAGCGATGAAGGAACATAAAAATATCCATATGATTCATCACTTTATCGAAGAGATTGCAGGGATCACATTTCATAAAAACGATATTCACATAACAAACGAAATTCGAGCTCTTGTTGATGGCAATAGTACGAACATTGAATAAATCGATCAACTAGAAATGGAGGAGGAAAAACGAATGCTGAAAAAACAAACCTTATGGATGTGTTGTATATGGGGTCTGCTCGTGACAGCACTGGTATGTGCCCAGGACGTCAATAAGGCCCTGATCCTCCAAGAACTGACCTGGGTCGACGTCCAGGAGTATCTGAAGACCAGTGACATGGTCATCATCCCCCTGGGCTCTACGGAGCAGCACGGGCCCCATATGCCTTTGGGTACGGACAGTTATGAGGCCGAGGGTATCTCAAAAATCATCTCGGAACGGACGGGCGTTCTGGTAGCACCCGTTCTCTGGGTCGGCTACAGCACTTATCACTCGGGATTCCCCGGCACCCTGAGCCTGAAACCCGAAACCATGGAACAGGTGCTATTCGAGAGCGTCCAGATGCTGATGAAGTACGGTTTCCGCCGGTTCATGTTCTTCAACTACCACGGCGGGAACAACATCGTCCAGAACAGAGTGATTCATCGCATCAACCATACCACAGAAGCCGTCGGTGTTGCCATCGGACACGGCGGCCACATCCAGACAGGCGGCGAAGGCGAATTTTTCGACTGGCATGCCGGTAAAAGCGAAACCTCCCTGATGCTGTACCTCCGGCCTGACCTCGTCCGTATGGAACTGGCGGAAAAACCCGAGATTCGCTTCACGGAGCGAGCGAAGGCTTGGGGAGAGTTGGCTAAAAAACATCCTGAGATGGAACCTGTGTGGAGTTCCCTTTTCGGTGTTCCCCAGGAAACGGGCAAAGGCGGCGCCAGTCACGAGCTTTCCTCCAACGGCGTGTGGTCCTTCAGCCATCCCAACACGGCATCCAGGGAATTGGGAGAGAAGAACGTGAACCGTATGGTGGAGAATGCCGTGAAATTCATCGAGATCTGGAAGCAAACGACATATTAAATCGGATTGTACGGCGGATAAAATACAAATCCGATGGACGTTACACACTATTCCGACAGCTGCGGAAAATGAACCGTCATGCGAGTTTTATGAATGAACCTTGATTCGACGAAAGGAGGATGACATGGTTTCAATAAGTCTTCATAAATATCGACGACACCACTTTCTGATCCTTTGGATTGTTCTTCTTATGGTGATGATGACCGCGCTGGTTTACGCCGCGGGCCCTAAACCTCTGAAACCTGTCGAATACAATAAAGACCAACTGGTCATGATGGCTGTCCAGGGCATCATCGCACCCCCGGGCGGTGGTGATTCCCCTTACCGGATTGCCCCAAAAGGCGACATTTTTATCCTGCCCGGGACGGGAAGCATCACGTACAACTATCGCGCGGGCAGTTCGGCCGTAAACATCGCCGGCGACCACGTGGAACCGGCCGTTACCCTGTACAACCCGGGAATTACGGGAAGTCGCTCCAGCCGGGAAAGTCGGGGCCTGAACCTGTTGGCATGCATCGGGAATCGTGTCCTCGTCTTGAACGGCGAAGCCAAGGGTGCCGAAGGCCGCGTCATCGGCAAGCACGGCGGAGCCGAGCATGTTATGGTGGATTTCCCCGACGATGGCGTTTTCGATAAACTCCAGATCGACGACAAGATGCGAATTTATGCCTTTGGTGTGGGCATGGTGCTCACCAACGTCGAGGGTGTGAAGACCATGAACATGAGTCCCGCGTTGATCGAAGCCCTGACCAAGGCGGGCATGGGCGTGACCCAAGAAGGCAAGCTGCGCATTCCGGTCACACATAGGATACCGGCCAAGATCATGGGTTCCGGCCTGGGAAGCTCCCACGTGTACCGGGGCGACTACGACATCCAGCTTTTCGATGAAAAAACCGTCGAGGAGTACAATCTGAGCACGCTCCGCCTGAGCGATGTAGTGGCCATCATCGATGCCGACCACACCCACGGTCGGATTTATAAGACGGGTGCCGTATCCATCGGCGTCATCGCCCACAGCGACAGCAAGATCGCCGGGCACGGCCCCGGCGTGACCACCATCTTCACGTCGGCCCAGGGAAATATCGAGCCCTATATCGATCCCAACGCCAACCTGGCGAAACTTCTCAATATCAGGTAAAGGATTCATCGTATGCTCCCTCACACTTTTCCACAAACGAAAAAAACAGGGGGCGCGATACGGGAGACCACTATAATGAAACGATCAATCTGGTTAGCCATACTCGTCCTGTTTGTCGTCTCCGCAAGTGCTCAGGATTATCAATCGCTTTTGGACGACCACATACGGGACTTGCTGCACGAAGCCATCAGCGGCGAACTGGCCAAAGAATACACCATCCACATCAGCCGGTATCACAGAATTCAGGGTTCCCGGGAATACCGTGAGGCCGCACACTATGTCCTGAACATGCTCCGGGAGTTTGGATTTTCTGAGGAAGACGCTTTCATCGAGTCGTTCACCTCCGACGGAAAAGTCGTCTACCAGACCTGGCAGTCGCCTTCTGGATGGGACATGGAAGCAGCCGAGCTCAGGATGATAGAACCCTACGAGGAACGCATCGTCGGATTTCCTGAAATTCCCATGGCCCTGATAACCTATTCAAATCCCGGCGACGTCACCGCAGAACTGGTCTGGGTCGGATCGGGCACTCGGGACAGCGACTACGAGGGTAAGGACGTGGCCGGTAAGTTCGTCCTGGCCACGGGCTACGGAGGCGAGGTACATCGGCACGCTGTACTCAAGTACGGCGCCAAGGCCGTGGTCTGCTACCTGGACGACGACCGGGCCAAGGAGTACCCAGACATGCTGGCCTACACAGGCATGTGGCCGCGAACCCAGGAATTGGATCGAGTGACATTCGGCTTCAATCTGACGAACCGTCAAGGAGAAAAGCTGAAGAATCTATTGGAGTCGGGACAGACAGTCGTCCTCCACGGATGGGCCAGTGGCATTGGACTGGAGCCGTACTGGATGGATGTCCCCGTCGCCCGTATCCGCGGTTCTGAGAAGCCTGAGGAGGAATTCATCATCTGCGGGCACCTGGATCATCCCAAGGAATCGGCCAACGACAATGCCAGCGGCTCCGGGGCCATGCTCGATCTCTGCCGAACTTTGAAAGAGCTCATCGACCAGGGACGCCTGGACCGGCCCAAACGGTCTATTCGTTTCCTTTGGGTGCCCGAATTCTACGGCAGCATGGCCTACATCGATGCACACACCGAGGTCGTGGGCCCTTCATTGGGCGGTACGTTCCTGGCCAACATCAACCTGGACATGGTGGGTGAACACCTGGAATTGATCCATACCAACATGAACATCACGTGTACACCGGCATCCATGCCGTCGGTCTTCAACGACGTGATGGCCAACATGGCTGCCATGGTCGACAGGATGCACGTTCGGACACCACGGGGCAGCCTCAGCCGGTTCAACTATCGCGTCCGGCCCTACAGCGGCGGCAGCGACCATGCCATATTCAACGACCGCAAGATTCCGGCCATCATGATCGGCCACGGCGACTACACCCATCACACGTCCGAGGACACACCCGATAAAGTCGACCCTGTGGAGCTGGAACGCGCCGAGATTATCACGGCCGCAACGATCCTCTACCTGGCCAACCTGGAGGAACCAAAGGCCATGGACCTCATCCGACTCGCCGCAGCCAACGGTACGCAAAAGCTGGGCCTCGCCGGCCGCCAGGCTCACCTACTGCTTTCCAAAGCCGAAAAAGACGACCTCCCCGTGGCCTGGGCCGAGGCCGAAAATCGTATCCATCATCATCTGGAATGGGAAAAAAAGTCGGTGCAATCCATTCTCCATTTTCTCGACACCCGGGACGTAAGGCAGGCCATCGACCTCTCCGAGAAACAGCTGGAGAATCAGCATCGGTCTCTGAAGGAATCCCTGACGATGGCTGTCCGTCGTCTGGGCATCGCGCCCCAAAACCCGCCACCACTGGAAAAAACGCCCGATAAACGCGTGCCGGTTCGCTTGACACGCGGCCCCTTGGCTTCGGGCTATCCCGAATTGATGTTGCCCGAAGAAGATGCTGCGTGGTATCGAAATGACGGCCGTGCTCTTCATCGGAACATGCGGTATGAAATCGTCAACTTCATCGATGGAAAACGAACCGTCTCAGATATCCGACATGCCGTCAGCGCCGAATACAACCCTGTTCCCAGCCCCATGGTCGCCCGGTATATCGAGGACCTGATCAGGTCGGGCGTCGTAGAATGGAAATAATAACCCAGGCGTATGAACGTGCACATTCCTCTTATTTGTATGACGACGATTTCCGACGATCACTCCTTTGATTTTCTGGAATCATTTGAATGAGGATACTTTTACTTAGGAGGTGCCCTTATGAAAACAAAACGATATTTTTTCTTCATCATTCTCATGGCCTCTCTGATGTTCATTCAGGCTGCATACAGCTCCATTCCCTCCATCCTTCCCCTCCGGGAGCGGGCGGAGGTTATCAACCGGTGGCTCACGATCCGGCTGGAGGAAGTCCTGCCCGAAATCATGCGAAGAGAGAAATTAGACATGTGGATCGTCATCTGCCGGGAATACAATGAGGATCCTGTTTTTAAAACCCTGGTTCCTGCCACCTCGTTCGCTGCCCGGCGTTTGACCATGCTGGTTTTCTACGACCGAGGCAAAGAGGGCGTGGAACGTTTGGCCGTCAGCCGGTACGGAATTCGAGGTTTCTACGAGGGCGTCTGGAATCCCGACGAGATGGACCAATGGGCTTGTTTGGCTAAGGTCGTATCCGATCGCGATCCCGAACGAATCGGCATCAACGTATCCGACACCTTCGCTTTTGGAGACGGCCTGTCCGCCTCCCTGAAGCAGAGGTTGATGGAGGCGTTAGGCAAGACATATGCATCCCGTACCCAATCAGCCGAACGGCTGGCCGTGGGTTGGCTCGAGCATCGTCATCCCGCCGAACTGGAGGTCTACCATCACATCGTACGTATCGCCCACGAGATCATCGCCCAGGCTTTCTCCGATAGGGTCATTACACCGGGTGTGACCACCACACAGGATGTGGTCTGGTGGATCAGGCAACGGATATGCGACCTGGGCCTGGGCACGTGGTTCCAGCCTTCGGTTTCCATCCAACGCCGGCAAGCAGAAGGTGAGGAGCCATCGAGGTACGTTGTCATCCGGCGGGGTGACCTCCTCCATTGCGACATAGGCATCACCTACCTGCGGTTGAACACCGATACTCAGGAGCATGCCTACGTCCTAAAAGAGGGAGAAACCGATGCTCCCGACGGTCTTAAAAAAGCCCTCCGGAACGGTAATCGACTCCAGGATATTCTGACCGGAGAATTTAAGAAAGGCCGGACAGGCAATGAAATTCTCCTGGCATCCCTGGAAAAAATGAAGGCCGAGGGCATTAACGGTAGCATCTACACACACCCGTTGGGTTTTCACGGCCATGCTGCCGGACCGACCATCGGCCTGTGGGATCAGCAGCGTGCCATTCCCGGCCAGGGCGATTATCCGCTCTTCACGAATACGGCCTACGCCATCGAACTCAACGCGAGGATGAATATCCCCGAATGGGACGATCAGGATGTCCGCATCGCCCTGGAGCAGGATGCGGTATACATGAAAGGCGTCGGCGTCTATTATCTGGATGGAAGACAGACGACGTTCCATCTGGTCAAGTAGGATACAGTACTCTGGATTTGGATATCCCGGGGCCTCCGAGACTCCGCGATATTCGAGGGATATCACGTTATAGTCTATTGGATGACAAATCTTCACAGCGTTGAGATGGTCCTGCTTGAGGGGCCTCGTCTCCTATTTCAGCAGAGAGTAGATGGAACAGGCGGTGATCGTGCATGCAGCTATCAACGATTTTAGATATTCTATGCCACGCAGACAAACAACCAATTCGCTATGAACATGGACGATGCTTCCGGTGTAACGGATGAATTTTTATCCGACGGAAGAGGGATGTAATCATTCACCTCTCGACGGAACATGATAGAAATCGTCGACCATCTTTCATCGAATAATGCACATGTGGACTCATTTTGACCTCTCCAAAACCGATCCGTTCTCATAGGGCGTTTCTTTCGCTTTTTTTATGAGCAAGTATATTCTGTGCATGACATGATAAAACTCATACACAAAACATAATTTTTTAGCCTTACTGTTAAAAAACTGAAAAATCACTGGCATTTATCAACCAAACTAATTATTTTACGCGCAGTCATCGACTACAAAACGCTTCTCACTGACACTCGATTTGCAAGAGGGATCGATGTGCCTCCGTATACCATCCCAAGGGATTGCTGATGAATAAGATAAAAATCATGATCGTCGAGGACGAGCGAATCGCCTCCGAGGACGTTAAAGTACGTCTCGAGCAGCTCGGTTATAAGGTGACGGATATTGTGTCTACAGGAGAATCTGCAATCAAGAAATCCGAGACATCGATGCCGGATTTGGTGCTCATGGATATCAAGCTCCAGGGACCGATGAGCGGAATCGATGCAGCTCAGATCTTGCGCACCCGTTTTAACATACCGGTTGTTTATCTCACCGCTTTTGCGGATAAACAGACTCTGGATAAGGTAAAAAAGACGGAACCGTTTGGATTCATTCTCAAACCGTTTGAGGATCGTGAACTGCATGGCGTCATCGAAACCGCTCTGTACAAGCATCGAATCGAACGGAAACTCATGGAAAAAGAGGCCTGGTTAACCACCACACTTCGAAGTATCGGAGATGCCGTTATCGCTACCGACATTCAGGGAAAAATCACATTCATGAATCCGGTGGCAGAAAAGTTGACGGGCTGGAAAGAAGAAGAGGCCAAGGCTAAAAACATCAAACAGGTATTTAGAATCGTCAATGAAGATTCCAACAAACCTGTCGTAAATCCTGTGGAAATTGTCCTTAAAAAAGGGAAACTCACCGGTTTACCCCGTCATAAAATCCTGATAGACAAGAAGGGCAATCGCCTTCCCATCGATGACAGCGGTGCTCCCATAAAAGATGACAAGGGTCACATCATCGGCGTCGTGATGGTATTCAAAGACATCTCCAACCGGCGAGAAGTCGAAGAAGCCCTCAAGAGATCGGAAGCGTTCTACAGGGAAGTCATTGAGAACGCCGTGGGCGTTCCCTACTGGCTCATCTACGGACCTTCCATCGGTGAAGGATACTACGAGTATGTAGGCAGTGGTATCAAAGAGCTTATGGGATATACTCCCGATGAATTCACAGAAAAATGCTTTATCGACTCGTTGGAAGAGGTCATCCCACTTTTGCCCGACATTCCCAAAGACTTCAGTGATTGCCGAAACGCCATGATAAACATGGAGATCGTCCAGTACAAAACCGATATCCTCGTTCGGACAAAAGATGGAAAACAAAAATGGCTGAACGACAGTTCCGTCGCCATGAAGGATGAAAAGACGGGCAAATCTCTGGGTTCCCTGGGAATTCTCGTCGACATTACGGAGAGAAAACAAGTTGAGCAAGCGTTGCGTGAAAAAGAGGAGCGGTTTCGGGAGCTTGCCCAACTGCTCCCCCAGGTCGTATTCGAGACAGACCTGGAAGCGCATATCACCTATACGAATTTAGATTCGTACCGGATTTTTGGCTATACCCAGGAAGAATTCAAACGAAATCCGTTGACATGTTTTGAGTTAATGATTCCAGAGGATCGCGAGAGGGCACTTCAGAACATTCAAAGAATCCTGGCCGGTGAAAAACTAGACCCCCCTTCGGAGTATACGGCAATCCGGAAGGACGGAAGCCGGTTCCCCGTTATGATCTACTCCAATGCCATTCTGAGGAACAACGTACCCGTGGGAATCAGGGGAATCATTATCGATATGACCGACCGGAAAAAAGCCGAGTACCAAATCCAGAAAGACCTGAAGGAAAAAGAAGTTCTGCTCAAAGAAATCCATCACCGGGTGAAAAACAACTTGCAGATCATCTCCAGTCTTCTGGGTCTGCAGGCCCGCTATATCCAGGATGAAAAATTCCTGAACATCTTCAAAGAATGTCAGAACCGCGTGCGGTCCATGGCCCTGGTTCATGAAAAGTTATATCAAGCACAAGACCTGGCCATCATCGACTTTCATGAGTATGTGGACTATTTGATTCGCGGTCTGTATCGGTCGTTTGGCGTGAGTCCTGAACAAATCCCATACAAAATTAACGTTCAAGACATCACGATCGCCATCGATCTGGCCGTGCCCTGCGGGTTAATCATCAACGAATTGGTTTCCAATGCCCTGAAATACGCCTTTCCCGAATCCTTCAAGGAAAAGGGGAAAATCGACATTAAACTGCATCAAATCGGTGAGAAGGAAGTGGAACTGGTTGTACGAGACAACGGTATCGGATTACCAAAGAATATCGATTTGCGAAAGACAAAAACGCTGGGTTTGCAGTTGGTGACCCTGTTGGCAGAAAGCCAACTCGCAGGAACCGCTGCATGCGACAGGAAAAAGGGCACGCATTTTCAAATCCGATTTTCAATTTGAGTATACCGTATACGTCCCTTCACGCAACAGGAGGTTGATTATGAATAAAAAAGCATCATGCAGATACGCACTCATTCTATTCTGTATACTGACCCTTATTGTACAATCAAACTGGGCTCAGAGAACCGGATATTCCCACGAGGAATTCAGCCGAAGGCGTACCCAGCTCATGGAACACGTGGATGACGGCATGATCGTACTCTTCGGCAACTGCATGCCGCAACCGGGAGCCCACTTTCGCCAGGACAACGATTTCTATTATTTTACGGGTGTCGAGGACGCCAACGCAATTCTGATTATGTTGCCCCAGACGAAACGATCGATTCTTTTCCTGCCCCGTCAGACGGACAGGGAAGTGCAGTTCGAGGGCGCCAACTTACTCAGGGACAAGGAAGCCGGGCGGATAACCGACCTGTCGGATGTTCAACCCCTGGACTATATCGACGAATTCATCGCCAGGTATGCCGGCACCACGAATTCGACATTTCATCTCCGGCTCTCGCCCCGCGATGTCGTCGACAACTCCCGACGCGAAGTCCGACTCTTCATCGGAAGGAAGAACCGTACGCACTACAACGATCAGATTTCCCTGGATAACTACCGGACCAAAAAACTAAAGGAACGCTATCCGAATTTCATCTTTACCGATATCACGCCCATCATCGATGGCATGAGGCTCATCAAATCACCCGAGGAAATCGCGGTTATGAGGCGGAACGGCAAGGTATCGGCCGAGGCTGTCAGACAGGCCATGCTGGCGACTAAACCGGGCGTTCATGAATATGAGGTGGAAGCCGCCGCCATGCATGTTATACTTAAGCACGGTGCCAAGGGCGCGGCCTACCCCCCTATCGTAGGATCCGGACCGAATTCCTGCATCTTCCACTATGAAAAAAATGCACGAAAAATCCAGTATGGCGATCTTATTCTCATGGACTTTGGCGCTGACCTCGACTATCTCTGCATGGACATCACCCGCACCTGGCCCGCCTCCGGAAAATTTACCCCGGAACAGCGTGAAGTCTATAAGACCGTGCTGGAGGTTCAAAAAGCATGCATCGAAGCTTATCGACCTGGCATAACGGCCGAAGATGTCCAGAACCACGTGGCAGAAACCATGAAGAAGAAAGGTATCGATCCCAGGGGGCAGAAGGGCGGTATCGGCCATTATGTGGGTATGTGCGTCCATGATGTAGGCCCTCGGGGAATCCCTCTTCAAGAGGGGATGGTCTTTGCCATCGAACCCGGACTCTACTATCCTGAAAAAAACATCGGCATACGTATTGAGGATACCGTCCTGATTACAAAAGACGGATGCGAGGTCCTGAGCAAGGATGTGCCCAAGGAAATCGACGACATCGAAAAACTGATGGCCCGGCGATGACGTGGTGGTTCCGGCAAAAGCTTTTTATCCAGATCGCTATCTGCATTGGTCTCGGCATAGGCCTCGGCTTTGTAATGGGGGATCGCGTCTCGGTCATCGCGCCCGTGGGTGACATCTTCCTCCGCCTGCTGAAGATGCTCATCGTGCCTCTTACGTTTTTTACGCTCATCAACGGGGTCTTGAAGATGGGAGACCTGCGATCTCTGAGGTCTGTAGGCGGCAGGACACTGGGCTACTACCTCTTAACTTCACTTTCTGCCGCAAGCATCGGCATGGGCGTTGCTCTCGTCCTCCAGCCCGGAAAAGAGGCATTGGGCGTTCTGTCAGAAGGCGCCAACGTGGAGACAGCGCATTATCGCTTCATCGAGAATCTGATAGAGTGGATACCCACCAATCCCATCCAAGCCATGGCCTCATCCAACATGCTCCAGGTTATCGTATTCTCCCTGATAACCGGTGTCACGCTGCTCGCCCTGGGCAAACGAGTCGAAGGACTGGCACGCCTTGCAGGCGAAGGCACCTATCTGATGATCCGCATGACCGAATACGTGATGAAATGCGCCCCTTACGGCATCCTGGCCCTCATAGCCAACATGGTGGGAACGATGAGTACGAACATGCTATCGGAAGTCGGCCGGTTCGTCCTGTCAGACGTCGTCTCCATGGCATTGATTCTCATCATCGTTTATCCCCTGCTCCTGCGTTTTATCGGACACATGCATCCGATCCGTTTCTACCGGTCTATCGCTCCTGCCATGCTCGTGGCTGCCAGCACGACGTCCAGCAGCGCAACACTCCCCGTTTCCCTGAGGATCGCCGGAAAAAACCTGGGCGCTCCCGAGAGCGTTTATGGATTCGCACTTCCCCTGGGTATGACCATCAACATGGATGGTATGGCCGCATCCCTGGGCGTCATCGGGGTGTTTTCCGCCAACCTGTATGGGATACAGATAACCACGCTGCTCCTGGTCCAGTTCGTATTTTTAGGGCTCATCCTCTCCATCGGCACGGCGGGCATCAAGAGTTCCGGCGTTGTCATGTCCACCGTCCTGCTCCAAACATTGAACCTACCCCTGACTCTCATCCCTATCCTGGCGGCCGTCTGGCCGGTCATAGATATCGGCCATACAACGGCAAACGTGACGGGCGACTTGTGCGGCACGGCTTTAATCGCCTCACGTATGGATGCCATCGACGAATCTCTAAGACGTTAATCGTTTTTTTTATATGTAGAGGAGGATACTATGATGTTCAAGAAGAGACACGTTTTTAGGTGCGGATTACTTGTACTGTTCATCTTTTCATCCCTTGAAGGTCGATGGGAAGATACCAAACTGACCTTCCGCATATCTTTCCCCAGGGAGAAATCTGAAAAATCCCTGGACGGGCGTGTACTGCTTATGGTCAGCAACAACGACGATCGAGAACCCCGGTTTCAAATCAACGACGGTGCCAACGCACAGCCCATCTTCGGAATCGACGTCAACGGATTAGAACCCGGTACCGAGGCTGTCATCGACAAAAACGTGTTCGGTTATCCGCTGCCATCCATCGCGAAAATTCCCGCAGGCGAATACTGGGTCCAGGCCCTTCTTCACGAGTATGAGACGTTCCATCGCTCCGACGGGTATGAAATCAAACTCCCCATGGATCGAGGCGAGGGTCAGCACTGGAACCGGGCTCCTGGGAACCTGTACAGCACACCCCAAAAAGTGTTCGTGGATCCCAAAAGCGATCAACCCATTCGGATTCTCATGGATCAACAGATCCCCCCCATTCCACCGCCCAAGGACACGAAATACATCAAGCACATAAAAATTCAGAGTAAGCTACTGACCGAATTCTGGGGAAGGCCCATGCAACTGGGCGCATGCATTCTCCTGCCCCACGGATTCGATGAGCACCCAGAGGCCCGATATCCCCTGGTCGTCTTCCACGGCCATTTTCCGTACACGTTCGGCGGATTTCGGGAAACGCCCCCCGATCCTGACCTGAAGCCCGAATACAGCGCCCGCTTCGACTGGGAGGGATACAACATCACCCAGCAGGAGTATGCTTATAAATTCTACCAGCACTGGATTGCTCCCAATACGCCGAGGATGATTATCATCGAAGTCCAGCACGCCAACCCGTATTATGACGATTCCTACGCCGTCAACTCGGCCAACCTGGGACCCTACGGCGACGCCATCAATTATGAGCTGATTGCGCATATTGAAAAAACCTACCGCGGTATCGGCAAGGGTTGGGCGCGGTTCACGTACGGTGGCTCCACGGGTGGATGGGAAGCCCTTGCCGTTCAGGTCTTCTACCCCGATTTTTTCAACGGATGTTTTGCGGCCTGCCCCGATCCCATCGATTTCCGGGCGTACACCCTGGTGAACATCTACGAAGACCAGAATGCCTACTACCTACGGGAGCAGTGGAAGCGGACGCCACGTTCGGGACGACGCAACTGGCTGGGCCACGTGAGCTGTACACTGGAGCAGTCGAATCACCGGGAGCTGGTACTGGGAACCCATTCCCGTTCCGGAGATCAGTGGGACATCTGGGAAGCCGTTTACAGCCCCGTGGGTGAGGACGGCTACCCGAGGAGGATATGGGACAAGATGACCGGAGTGATTGATCATGAGGTCGCCCAGTACTGGAAAGAGAATTACGACCTCCGGTACATTCTCGAAAGGGACTGGAAGACCCTGGGCCCCAAGCTCGAAGGAAAAATCCACGTATACTGCGGAGACATGGATAATTATTACCTGAACAACGCTGTCTATCTGATGGAAGAATTCCTGGAGAGCACGACCGATCCGTACTACGGCGGCGACGTCGATTACGGCGACCGGGCCGAGCACTGCTGGAACGGCGACCACGACAGGCCCAATGCCATTTCCCGGCTGCGGTATAACGAAATGTTCGTGCCCAAGATCATGGAGCGCATCCGTAAAGCTGCACCCGCTGGGGCCGACACGACCAGTTGGCGGTACTGAGCATGCGCCATCGATCTGTTCGTCGGATGGAAAAATCGAATCGTCAAAATCGATGTGGCATGTGAAACGGATGGCAATACGTAAATCTCGATAGAATCATCCATGGCTGGTGGGTGTTCATACATTCTGTTTTTATACGGACAGGAATCTGTATTACTAAATGTTGTAATAAGAGAATGTAAATTACAAAATATTGTGTTGATGACCCGAGAAATGTCTTGACTTTGTTTCCGCGTTTCTCTATATTGGGAACGATGATAGGTGTCTCGCTCGTATTAGGACGTTCAGGACTTTGAGAGCGGGAAGAATAGGGAATCCCGTGTGAATCGGGAGCTGCCCCGCAACTGTGATTTTCGGTTCCGATAACATCGGAATGATGATTCCGGCAGACCAAGCCACTGTCAAATCCTTTAAACGGGAAGGCGGCCGGAATCGGGATAAGCCAGGAGACCTGCCTATCTAACGAGTCCTTCGAGGGAAGGCAAAGCTGATGGAATGCATTCGACCGGCCCTCAAGGCCGGTTTTTTTATCCGCAGAACAGGAATGAATCTCACGATTAAAAAAATATCCCTCGTCGCCGCTTTCATCGCCCTGGGCGTTACCCTGGGATACGCGTTTATTACCATTCCCAACGTGGAGATGGTGACGGCCACGATCTTCATTGCAGGTTATATTCTTGGCGCCAAAGAAGGAATCATCGTCGGACTGCTGACCGAATTCATCTACTCGCTCTTCAACCCGTATGGCGTAGCAGCACCACCCCTTTTGGCAGCCCAGGTATTAGCCATGGGATTCACGGGTTTTTTAGGAGGGCTTTACGGAAACAGAGGGCTGCAATCCAGCAAGAAACGTTACCTGCTTTTCGGTTTAGCCGGCCTGTTGTCAACCTTGGTGTTCGCCATTCTGACGACGCTGTCTTTTATCTCCTTCACGGGCCTCTCGATAAAAAAAATCCTGGCCAGTGTGATCTATGGCCTGGGATTCTACATCACTCATATAATTTCCAACACCATCATATTCATCGTGGTCGTGCCTGTATTAATACAGATGCTCCTGAAAGTCTTGAGCATATCTCATCCGGTTGAATCCAGAGAACCATCATGAAACGGACACTTTTCCACATAACCATGGCCTGCCTGGTATTCCTGCCATCAATCATGCCTCTTCACGCGTTCCAGGATTCGCTATCCAGTCCCATCTCATTGCCCATCACCGAAGCTTATAAAAGAAATTACCGCTACCTGGGTGATATCCTCGCCGCGTTGCCCGGCCTGTGGGTGAGAGACGTGGGAGCCACGGGTCAGTGGGCCTCGTTCCGCATGGCCGGAAGCGATGAGAATCAGCCTCTGGTTTTAATAGACGGCCGTCCTCTGATGAGTCCCTGGACCGGTATCTGCGACCTCAACCTCATTCCTGTTGAAATGATCAGCCATATCGACGTTTACCCCAGCCAAAACCCTTTCGGCATTTCAGCCATAGGCGGACTCATCAACATCGTCACACGAGATGTGCCGTCTCCTCGGCCCTACACAAAATTCGTATACCGTACCGGTGACCACAACTTCAGCGACCTGGATATCACCTATGGTCAAAAAATCTCCTCTCGATTCGAAATACTGTCCGGCGCACTTCTGCAGAAGTACGGAGAGAACCTGCCCGATAAAAAATTCAAAGGTCAGCAAATCCGGTCCAAGATAAAAGTGGCACTCTCTCAAAACATCGGAATTCGATATTCGGTCCTTCACAACAAATCGGACCTGGATATTCCGTACAGCATTCCCATTCCGGGAGACACGCTCAGCCTGGACACACCCCATCAGAAACGATCGCGGTACGATCACACACTGACTGTCGACCTGGCTGCCTGGGGTATACAAAATACTATCAGCATCGACCATACGGCCATCTCTTACGATCTTTCAGATAAACAGACGGGTACGTCGACATCATACCCTGTGCAATCCACGGCTCTCCGCTTCCATCAGCAGACCGTAATTCTGGGCTTGCCCCTCTCACTGGGTATCCGGATGCAACGACGTCAACTCAGGAACACCCTGGGCGAGCGGTATAAAGATTCCATTATTCACGGCTTCATACACGGCGAGCTTGCCGTGTTCGGACGTTTTCGAAACAGTTTTCAGGTGAATCCCCATGTCTCAACGGACGACCGCGTCCGATGGCTCCTGTCGAATCGTCTCTCGTTCAAAATAGCAAAACGATGGAGCATGTGGGCCGGCTACGCTGAGGCCGTCCGCAATCCGTCATTGGGGGAGCGATTCGGGTATCCCTTCTTACCCACGGTCTCCGTCACACAGAACCAGCTTTGGGTAAGTAATTGGCTCATGGACGTGATGGCCAACCCCAATCTGGAGCCTGAATTCAGCAGGGTTTTGGAAACGGGTATGCATTGGAGATGGCGAAGAGTCCAAGCATACCTCAGGGGATACACGCGAACCGCTAGGAATCTCATCCGAGCAGTAGAAAGCGATGGAAGCATCCAATTTACCAACAAAACCAAAGAGACCTTCCACGGCATGGAGGCCCGGATCCAACTGGGGCCTTGGTGGGGATTTCGGAGCGAAGCAGTCCTCAACCTGGTTAAGGCCACGGACATCGATAACAACAATTTACTGGAAAGGCCCAATGCGTGGGGCAACGGCACGGTTTCCTGGGCGCACGACTTTTTCGAGAGCGACCTGGAAGTAAACGGCTGTCTGGGTGTCCGGTACTGGAGCGGATGTTGGCGGCTCATCGGCGATACGCCTGAATCATCCATACTGCTGTACCAGAATCCCGGGTTGATGCTGGATTTTAAGATATGGTGTACCGTGATAAAAAACGCGACCGTTTCATTAGCCGTCGACAATATCCTGGGAACCGACGTGGCCTATGTGTCCACCTCTCCATTGCCCCAACAAACTTTACGATTTGGCTTCTCTTGGGAACTGTACGACTAAACGATTTGGTGTTATCGATAGACACCAGAAAGGAGGTGCCACCCCCAGATTCGTTGATAGGCACGGTAAATTCGTGGAGATTTTTCCGGGAAGGCGGTGAAAATCCGCCACAGCCCCGCTACTGTGATCGGTGACGAAAGTCAGAGAATGCCACTGTCCCGCACACTCGGGATGGGAAGGCCTGACGAGTAGGATCGAGCCGTGAGCCAGGAGACCGAGAAATCTCCTACCCCCTGTCCAACTTTCGAGGGAAAGTAAAGGAGGTCTAACATGAAAAAGCGCTTCATCTGCATAACCATCATTATCATCCACATCCTTGTATCCCATGTGAATACGTATGCTGCGGGACACGAATCATCATCCGGTACGGGCAGGATTTTCGGATTCATCTACAACCGGACAACAGGACAACCCATACCCGATGCCAACATCATCGTGTCCGAAACGCATTTCGGTACCGCCTCTCAGGACGGAGGATATTACTGTATCGACTCTGTTCCTCAAGGTACGTACGCCATCATGGTTCGCGTCATCGGGTATGAAATACTCACACAAACCAATGTCTCCATCGGAACGAGAACGCGTATCGATTTCCACCTGAAGCCGCAGGCCATCCAGCTCGAGCCGATTCTGGTAACGGCTACCCGGTACGATCATCTACAGTCGGAGGTCACGGTTTCATCCGAGGTGTTCACGTCAGAACGGATAAGGGAACAGACGGGAAACACCGTGGGGGAGATCACGGAGGCCATCGGTGGTTTGTATACACGGAGTTACGATGGGCTCGCCGGTCCTCAAATTCCGTCGATTCGCGGCTCCAATCCCGATCAAGTTCTCGTTCTCCTGGACGACCAGCGAATAAACATCGCTCAAGGTGGGGGCGTTGACCTGAATGCGTTTCCCATAGAAGCCGTCGAGAGAATCGAGATTATCCGGGGAGGTCACTCAGCCCTGCTGGGAACAGATGCCGTGGGTGGCGTTATCCACATCATTTCCAACGAAACAGTCGTGCCCAGAGGTTTCTCCTACGGGATACGCACGACCATGGGATCCTTCGGCAGCCAGATGGTCAACGTCAGCGGCACCCATCGAATCGGCCCTCTCTCCACGTTTCTATCTTACAACAAGACCAAGAGCAAGGGCGACTTTACCTATAAACTGCCCGATTCCGGGGAAATACAGACACGGGAGAACAACGACTACGATGCCGACAACCTTTTCCTGAAGACAAAACTCGATGTCGGCGCCAATCATCGGTTCCAGTTCCTGTTCCAATCTCTGGATACAGAACGCGGCGTGATAGGTTCCTTCGATTTTCCTTCTCCAAACGCACGCAGGGATGAAAAAAGACGGTTGTTCTCATTGGTGTCTGAGAACATCCTGACGAACCGATTCCGAATAAAGGAGCATGTGTACTACCACACATACGATAATCACTACGTCGATAGCAGTGGATGGATCCCCACCGACGATCTCCATGAAAACAATGTCTATGGTATCGATATACATGCGCAATGGACCATCGGCCGTCATCTCATCGTCAATTCAGGAGCCGAAATCAAGGAGGACAAACTAAATAGCACGAAATTCACGACGGTCAAACGAAACACACAGAGCCTGTATGTGATGACAGAAATAGGGTTTCCCCTCTTCATCGGTGGTATACAATCCCAATGGAAGTGGATTCCGACCATCCGGTGGAGTCGATACTCTGATGTGGATTCACGGTTTTGCCCGAAGGTGGGAATGCTGATGAGTATCGGTCAAGAGGATAAACTCGCCGTCAGGGGAAACATAGGCCAATCTTACCGTGTGCCGACGTTCAACGATCTCTACTGGCCGGAAGATCTCTTCACCAAGGGAAATCCTTCGCTAAAGCCTGAGACCAGTACTAATTTTGATGTGGGTCTGTCTTATACCCGCAGGCGCAGGGTGTTTTTTAACGTTGAAATTACTTATT
>Ga0180431_10001577_pt1 | contig 31574 bp, 23 predicted proteins | sample SS_ome_11_FD_132459 | JGI IMG/M metagenome (GOLD analysis project Ga0180431, IMG submission 132459) | Hypersaline lake sediment archaeal communities from the Salton Sea, California, USA - SS_1_MS_1 metaG | ecosystem: Environmental > Aquatic > Non-marine Saline and Alkaline > Hypersaline >... | reverse complement strand
GAGTCGGAGTAGCGGCGAGGCCCGCCCTCCAGTGTGTTCTGTCGCCGTGTCACCGTCACATGGCTCCCGATTCGCGATGTCCGATTTCCCATTTCCGACGAGGACAAGTTCTAAGTTCTGGGTCCTGAGTTCTATGCCCAAGGGCAAGGGATGAGAACAAGTTCTGAGTTCTCAGTTCTGAGTCGCAGGGCCAGGGACGAGCGTGGATACCGAGCTGTCCGACCCTCACCCTGCTGTCGGTGCTTCAGCACCGACAGCCTTCCCTCTCCCAGAGGTAGAGGGAATTGCATCGCCCTGTCGCCCGCCCCCTGGGACACAGGGCCCGATTCACGATTCACGATTTCCCATTTCCCATTTCCGATTCGCTTGCATTGGTCGGGAAATCGGAAATAGCAAATCGGAAATCGGAAATAGAGTCGAAATGGATCGCATCTACCCCGGCCGGGAGACCTGGGCCGGGTTCTCGGCACAGGACTTCCGGCTACGGAGTTTATCTGCGTAATCTGCGTAATCTGTGGATAGTGTTTCGGGTTCTGGATCTGTGCACATCTGTGAAATCTGTGGCTGGGGGTTTGCGTTTCTCGCGCTCTCGCATCAGTACCCCGGGTCTTCGGCGAGGCCCTCGATGTCCTCCTCCGAGTAGCCGAGGAATTCCCAGTCCAGCACGCCTTCCGTGCTGTGGCAGTCCGAGCAGGTGAGCGCCCCTCCGCGGCGGATGCCGTGGCTGATCTCGAGACAGGCGTCCGCTGGGATCCATCGCGGCTCCACCTGTTCCATCCGGGCGACGTCCCCGTATGCGGACGTGTTCCACCCATCCACCGCCATGAAGGACATAAACTTGTCCATCATGTAGTACTTGAACATCCACCCGTACATCATCTTCATCATGCCCTTGCCCATCTCCGCGCGCGCGGCAGCGTCCGGATCCCCCGTGGTGTAGTAGGTCGGGAGGTGATAGGGAACGTACATTCCCCCGAAGGGTCCCATGTTCTGAAGATCGATGTGCTGGCGTCCGTTGAAGAGCTTCATGGCGTAGAGCTTCGACGGCCGCCCCCTTGCCGCAATCGGGCGCATGACCTCTTCGTACCAGGCGGCGTAGTCAAAGTCGGCGAACTCGGGCCATACGTGAGTGGGTCGATAGAACCGATACCGCCCCTCCCCGTTCGGATTGTCCCCGATCGGGTTCCCGAGGAACGTCCCATCCCCGTTCCACCAGACGTAGACGATGCCGGACCCCGGTTCGCTCTCTTTCTCGACGTCGTCATAGACGTAGATGCCCTCGTGGTCTTCGAACACCGGGTTCCCGAAATCCCGCCGCGTGGCGTTGTCCGGATGGAGGGACGGAATGTGGCATGCCTGGCAGGCCACCCACTCCGTGTGCAGATTCAGCATGTCGGACACGTCCTCGATCTCGGCGTGTGGCTCGCCCGTATGGCAGCTCTTGCAGGTCACTTCCACGTCGGGAAGATCATTGGCCATCATGGTCGTCGTGTGGGTCCCCTTGGCGATTCGATGTCCTTCGGTGGCATGGCAGTCGATGCAGGCAAGCCCGGCTGCGGCATGCACGTCCCACGTGGGCGAATAGGGCGTCCCCCGCTTGGACCCGGGATGCAGCACTCTCGGGTGCGGCCCGAGGTTCAGAAGGCTTTCCATGTAGGAAGAGTCCGCCCCGTCCACGTACAGATCCCCGCCGAAGTTGTGCTGATGGCAGCGTAGACAGGCCTGGGCGGTCGGGCGCGTGACCGAGAGCGCGGCTCCGAGCGAGCGGTCCTGATCCCACCGGGCCCGGCCGTCCTCGTCGACCACGACCTGCTTCCGGTTCATGTCATAGGCCACGGCGTGGCAGATGAGACAGTCGACCGCCTCCTCCTCGACCGGGAGCGTGCGGTAGCCCGGCATCATCTCCCCCAGGGGCGCCTGCGGCTGACCGCCGATGTGGCACTGGCCGCAGCCCTCCGAGAGGGTGTCTCCCCGGGCGGTGATGACTCGCTCGGCCCACGCGGTCATGGCGAAGGAACCCGGCTTCGGGCAGGGGCGGTCGATCTTGCCCATCGGGAAGTGGTCCGCCAACTCCCCGTTGAACCCGTAAACGTTGGGATGTCTCATCGTGTAGAAGAGATAGTGGGCCGAGCCGGTCAGATTCTCCATGAGGTCTTCGGTCGTCTTCTCTCCGGTCGATGCGTGGTCGAACTCGATTTCCTCGTGGCACTGTAGGCACGTCTTCCCGCCCTCGTACGCCAGGATACCGGCTTCCTCGAACCGTTCGACATGATCCGGCGGTTCCCCATACCGATCCGCCAGCTCCTGCGCGATCTGATCGAATGCGGCGGTTGAAACCTCCTCGACCTGAAACTCGATCCGCTTCGGGCGGCTGTCCGCCGGAAGCATCCGATTGATGAGATGAGGCCAGGCAACATGGGCCACGGCAAGAACGATGACCAGGACGAGCCCCCCCCACATCCACCATTTCATCCATCCGCCTCCTGCTTGCGAAAAGCGCCCGCCGAACGGCGGAGGCTCTAGGACGTTCCTCAAAGACCGAGATCCCGACCTCGGCCACGAGACAATATAGGGAGGTACGAAAGGTCCGTCAAGGAACCCCGATTCGGTTCTCCTCCGGCATTGCCACCGGGCAACGGGCTGAGTATGATGGTGTCCGAGCAGGATTCCCCCCCCTCGAAAGGGAGAGAGAGATGCGCTCCGTTTTGATTACGGGTGCCGGTCGGGGACTCGGGCGCGAGCTGTTCGAGGTGTACCGGGAACGAGAGTGGACGGCCTTCCCTCTCGTCCGGGACCCGGACCTGGCGTCCCGGCTCCGGGCCTCTGCCGGTTCACCGTGCCATCCGATTGTGGCGGACGTCGGAACGGAACAGGTGGAGCGAGAGATCTCGGCAGTGCTCGGGCGTCACTCCAACTCGCTCGACGTTCTCATCAATAACGCGGGTCACGTCAAGAAGCGCCGCGGATTGGACAACACCCTCGCCGAGGATCTTGAGGATCTGTTCCGAGTCCACTGCGTGGGGGCGTTTCGCTGTGTGAGGGCCGCCCTTCCCTTCCTTACCAAAGCCGAGAGACCCGTGGTCGTGAACGTCTCTTCCCGCCGGGGATCCATCGGAAAGACGGTGGCAGGCTTGATGGGCGGCATCTACTCCTACAAGATCGCCAAGTGTGCTCAGAACATGCTCACCGCCTGTCTGGATCGGGAGCTTGAGGGCGTCCGCGTGTTCGCCGTCCATCCGGGCCGACTGAAAACCGATGCCGCGCCGCCCGACGCCGATACGGACCCTCGCGATGCGGCGATCGCTCTCGCAGAGTGGATCGACGGCGTGGACGATGGGACCCCCTGCGGATTTCACGATCTCATGGGCGGCCGGCTGATCGAGTGGTGACGGCCCGGCTCACGCCGGACGCATCTGTGAAATCTGCGGCTGGCAGTGAGGGTTCTCAACGCCCGGCAAACAACCAGGAAAGGGGAAATAGGAAATCGGAAATAGGGTGGACATGGATTGCATCCACCCCGGCCGGGAGACCTGGGCCGGGTTTTCGGCACAGGACTCCCGGCCATAGGGTCTTCATCTGTGTACATCTGTGAAATCTGTGGCTAGAGGGTTGGGTTTTTCGCGCGCTTGCGCCCTCGCCCTGTCGCCCCGTTGAACTCACAGCCCCAGGAGCGCCCTCAGGGGCTTGACCCGGCGGCGGCTGACGCTCAAGGTCTGACCGGTTTTTAGAAGGACTTCGTACTGATCGCGATCGACAATCTCGAATGCCTTGACGAAGGCCACATTGACGATGGCCGACCGGTGGATGCGAACGAAGCGCCGCGGATCGAGCCGTTCCTCCAGACCCGACATGGATTCCCTGCAGATGTGCGACGTGTTCGACGTGTGGACCATCACGTAGTGATCTGCGGCCTCGAACCAGACGATGTCCCTGTACGGGACCAGCGTGATCTTCCCGTTTTCCTTGACGGCAAACCGGTCCCCCGCGGGGCCGCATTCTTCCGCGGACACATACCGGCCCAGAAGATCGGCCAGTTTCCCCTGGAACTCGGACTGCCGGCTGGCCAGAATCTGCTTCTTTGCATGGTCCAGCGCCTGGGCGAAGCGGGCATCGCTGAAAGGCTTCAGCAGATAGTCGAGGGCGTGGTACTCGAAAGCGTGGAGGGCATGTTCGTCATATGCCGTCACGAAGATAATAAACGGGAGCGCCTCCTCCCCATGTTTCCCGACACAGGCTTCCAGCATCTCGAACCCGCTCATCCCCGGCATCTGGACATCCAGAAAGACCAGATCCGGAGCGTCACGCTCAATGGCTTCGAGCGCCTCGGTTCCGTCCGAGCAGGACCCGCAGATCTCCACCTCGGGGTCATCCCTCAGCAGCTTCTCCAGGGTCCGCCGCGCGAGGGGCTCGTCGTCTACGATGATCGCCCGGATACGCCGGTTCACGTCTCCGCTCCTTCGTTGGGCGGCCAGGGGGGAATCGACAGTACGGCCGACACCCCGCCCTGGGGCCGGTTCTTGAGAGCCACGCGGTAGTCGCCCCGGTAGAGCTGGTCCAGCCGCTCACGGGTGTTGGTCAGGCCGAACCGCCCGTTTCCCTCCAGCGTCCACCCCACCTGGAGCCCGGGTCCGTCATCGTTGACCTCCAGATGGAGCCGCCCGGTATCCAGCCGGGCCGCGACCTCGATCCGTCCGGCGCCCGGGCGCTTCCCAATGCCGTGACGGATGGCGTTCTCGATCAACGGCTGCAGAATGAGCGCGGGTACGGCAATCTCTTCAGCCTCGGGCCGGACGTCGTACGTCACTTTCAAACGGTCCTCGAAGCGCCGCTCCTCGATTGCCAGATACTTCCGGATGAACGCCAGTTCGTCCGCGAGCGGAACGAACGGACGCTCCCCATGCTCCAGAGAATGCCGGAGCAGATCACCGAACTCCGACAGCGTGTTCAAGGCATGATCTTTGCGGTCGAGACGGACGAGGGAGCCGATCGTATGAAGTGTATTGAACAGAAAATGGGGCTGAAGTCTGGCCGTTAACACTTCGAGGCGCGCGTGGGTCAGCTTCTCCTTTGCATCGGCGGCCGTCAGCTGCTCCCTGCGGGACCGGTCGAGGAACGCGATGGCGTGGTAGACCATGACGACGAACCAGTAGTACATCACCATTGTGGAGAAGAACATGTTGACGAGTCGCACAATCTGATCGCGGAAAGGCATGTCGAGCCCCCCCGCGATCAACCCGTACAGGAGGCTGAAACACGAGAGGGTCAGAACACAGAAGACCGCGCAGGAAACGAGGTGGACCATCACGTACACGAACCATCGCCTGCCGGAGATGAAGAACCTCTTGCTGATGAGGAGAATGGCGGGAGTGGCGACAATCCACCCGAGGGAGCAAAGAAGATTGCCGTAGAGCGTCTCGAGAAATGCCGGTCCCCCTTCGATGAACCGGGAGGTGATGAGTCTCGGCAGTGAGATGAACACCGAGAACAGAATCCAGAACAGCGGGATGGTCTTCCAGTTGAAGACCCGCGCCACCGCCGATTTGCCGTTCCCTCCGACCATGCCGGACTCCTCTCCCCTTCCGGAGAGTGTATCACATCACCGGGCCCTGTTGACACCCGCGGTTCGAACTTCCGAAAAACGCCCGGCTCGTTTACGTCTTCACGTCCCAGAGCGCAGCAAGGATCTTCCACTCGCCGTTGCGTTTCACGAGCATGCAGACGTCGTAGATACCGTCCAACTGGGCGCGCACGACGGCGATGAGATTGTCCTGATACAGGACCCCCATCCCCTGGAATCCGTCTCTGTCTTTGACCCGGGGCCCGTTGTGCCGCGCCCAAGAGACGAGAGACCCGGCGGTCGTGACGTGCGCATACTCCTCGGAGGATCTCGGGACCTTGCGCACCAAGGACTTGAAGAGGTTGAGATACACGGCCCGGAACCCGGGGTCGGGATGGGTGGAGAACCAACCTTCGAGATGGTCTCTTACCGCCTGTGGAACCGAGGCGTCATCCACCTTCGCCCCGATCGCAGCCGACGCCGTCACCGCAACCGACATCGCCAGTACAAGTACGAGAACCCGTTTCACGACGACCTCCTCCGGTTTGCCGCGGCGGACGGACCGCCCCCGGGGCGATCCGTCCTTCCCAACCTATCCTTCCCACAGGTAGCGGTGGTTGCAGCACTCATGCCCCTGCATCAGGGTCTTGTCCCGGACCATCCGGATTTTCGGATTGAACCCCTGCGCCCAGGCATAGTCGCCGTAGCAGACCCCCGCATAGCCGATGTCTGCAGCATCCGCATCACGAAACACGGTTGCCCACAGGCACTCGGTCACATTCAACTCGAATACCCTGTCCGTATCTTCGACAATCTCCATCGTCAGGGAATCCTTGTACCGGTCTCCCCGGAAGCCGCCGACGTATGTCTGGAAGCTGTCGTCGGGGGAGTTCTCCGCCTGCCGCTTCCCCATGGCGAGCATTTCATCCGTGGTGACCCTCTTCAGGAGCTCCAGCGCCCGCTTGTTCCCGAGTTCACCCTTCAACGCTTTCCCCAGCGCGATGTACTCGCGGTACTTTGATGTCACGAACTGCCGGTTCGTCAATTCGAAGGGCAGTTTCTTGTCGAACTTGTGCGCAGGCTCTTCTTCGTCTGTCCCTTCCGCCTGGGCAAAGGCCAGCGCCCGTCCGGCGATGCACGTCAGGGCACAGGCGGGCATCACCCGGGTCACGAACTGCCTCCGGTTCAGAAGCAAGGGATTCGGCCTTCTCATGGGATCCTCCTTCCGGGGTTCTCCGTCCACTGCCGGGCCCTCCCGGCGCACCCAACGGGACGCGCCCTTTACACAACCTATTGTACGTAAATCGACTGTGCCGATTGAGCGGTGTGTCGCCGGCGGTTGAACGGGGGGCATCAGCGGCCGCACGAGCGGCGTGAGTGCGGCCGGACGCATGCAGGCATCAGACGAGGAGAATGTGATGCCCCCCGACATCCAACTGTGTGCGGGCTCTTTGGAGTGTGAAGGTACTTCGATCTGCGGAATCAGGTGCGAAGCGCATCGTATGGAGAAGCGGAGAAACAGAGGACGCCGTGTTTCCCCGATGAGGCCGTTCTCCGGCGTCAGCTTCTCTGTTTCTCCGCTTGCTTGTGTTCTCTCTTCGACCTCCGTGCACCATCCAGGCTAGTGGACGATGACGGCCCTTCGACAATCGCGCACGACCCCTTCGGCAAGGATGAGATAGACCCCGCACGCCACCTTCCGCCCCTCATCGTTCCGAGCATCCCAGACGAAGGAGCGGCTCCCCGCGGGCACCTGCCCTCGGTGCAAAGTCCGCACCACTCTCCCCTCCACGCTCAACACCCGGACCTCAAGCGGTCCGCTCTCGGGCAAGTGCATCGAAAAGGCCACCGCACCGCTCGCGGGGTTGGGAGACGGCTGGGACATGAAGCGAGGCCCGACCGTACGCGGCACTTCCTCGACGGACGCCAGCAGCGGATCCCTCAACCTGACGAGCCAGCCGTCGAACCCTCCCGCTCCGAACGAATCCGTGTGACCGGCGACGAGGTACTCCCCCGCCGCGATTTCGATGATGCAGCTCCCCCAGTCCGACCCGTCCCCGCCGAGTGACTGCATCCACACCCAACCGCTCCCATCCACTCTCTTGACGAGGAACAGATTGTTCCGTTGCGTGTTGGGATCCTTGTCCGCGCCACAGAGGAGACAGCTTCCATCAGAGATTTGGCAGATGGAATTCGCGTACTCGTAGTACGTGTCGTAGAGCCGGCGGCCCAGCGTCCGAGCGCCGTCCGTATCGGCACGGTAGAGGCCGATATCGAGCGGATCTGACCCTTCGATCCCTCGGTGACCGCAGTGCATCGTCTCGCCCGACTGCAGCTCGCAGACCGACATTCCCCAATCGGGGTTGATGGGCCCGTCGTCACCGAAGTAGGACTGCCAGACGGTGGCCCCCTCGGAATCGAACTTGACCAGATACATGTCGAAGTTGTCCGTGTTGGACCCGTTGGTGCCGCAGACCACATAGCAGCTGTCGGCGGTTTCGCAGACGGATTCTCCCCAGTCGACCCCGGAACCGCCGGCCGTACGAGTCCAGACGGTGTCCCCGCCCGCGTCCATCTTCAGCATATAGAGATCGCTCCAGCCCATACCGAACGACTTGGTCTGACCGGCTACAACCAGGTGCCCGTCCACGGTCTCGCAGATGGACCGCGCCTCATCCGATCCGGCCCCTCCGTAGACCCTCGTCCAGAGGGTGTCGCCTGCAGCATCGATCTTCACCACGTACACGTCCTCCTCCCCCACACCGAAGGAGGTCGTGTAGCCGGCGATGGCAAAACCGCCGTCCGCCGTCCGGCACACGCCGTAGCCGTAGTCCCGTCCAGAACCGCCGTAGGTCTTCTGCCACACGGGAGAACCCTGGGCGTCCGTCTTCACGGCGTAGACGTTCACGTCCGCCTCACCGAAGGAGTAGGTGTATCCCACGGCCAAGAAACCACCGTCCCCGGTTTGAACCACCGAGCGAAAACCGTCGTTGCTCGGACCGCCGATGGTCCGGGTCCACAACGTATCCAGCTGGGCCTCCGCCGGAGACGCAATCACGATCATCAGGAAACAGAGGATCAGTATTTTCTTCATTTTTGCTCTCCTTAAAGAGTCCATATCCCCGTCGCACGTTCCCCGCTATTTGAGACTGCGTGCGGTCCGGAGACTGTCGATCGTGGTCCGCATGATTTCACAGACGAGGGCCGAGTTGGTCTGATTGCGCACGCACGTCACGATGTTGCCGTCCTGAGTGGGCGGCGCGGGATTCCCAACGAAAATGGCGCCTGCGGCGGCGTACTCGGCCAGGTAGGTCTCGTGGTCGTGGCCCGTGACGTGGACCCCGTTGATGACGTCGGCCGCGGCCAGAACCCGAGTGCCTCCGCAGAAGGCCGCAACCAACAGGTCCTCTTGTACGGCCTGAGCAACCAGGGCGATGGCTTCCGGGCTCCCGAGCAGCTGATCGTGAGAGTTGCCCCGCCAGCCCGTTGCAGGCATGATCGCGAGGACATCGTACTCGGAAACGTCCGTGACCTCGGACACGGTGAGATCTACGATGATCGGCCCACCGTAGTAGCACTGGGTCACGGTGTCAGTGACCCCCACCGTCGTGAGGTTCCACCCGTACTTTTCCATCACGTCTCGAATGAGGTTGTAGTTTGCGCCGTAGCTGTTGGTGACGAGGAGGAGGACGTCGACTTCTCCGGACCGCGTGGCTCGGGCGGAATCGGCCTTCTCCAGACCTCCAACGACGGCGATGAGTCCAAGAAACAGGATCGCGACGGTGACTCGTCTCATGTGTGCCCCCTTTCGGTTGAGCATGCCAGGCTTTGCGGCGCGCCGGACCGGGCCACATCTGCGAAGCGATTTCGCCCCACTACCCGGCCCCGGTTTCCAACCCATCCGTACCAACCACCCGTACGGATCGACCGTCTCGCGTTCGTCTCTTATCACTTAACTTATTGTTTGAGGCGATGTTCGTGAGGCCGGCGATCGCGGCGAGCGCCGGCGTACGGGAAGGCCCGGCCTCAGGCGCGAGGATCGTCCTAGGTGATCGAGTTCAAAAGGAGGGCAAGGGTCAAGGAAATGGAGACCACGGAAGCGGTAAGGATGAGCGTCAGGCGAAACCCAACGGACCTGAGAAGCATGGCGACTGACGTCGTGCAGATCACGGTGGAAGTCAGCGAGAACGCCACCGCCGTACCCAGCGGGAATCCGTGGCTCACCAGAGGTCGCAGAAACAGTACCTCCGCCCCGTTGCAGAAGTAGAGCGGGATGCCGACGAGGATCCAGGTCAACACCCCGGCCACACCCTCGCCGCCGCCACCGGTCAGGAGGAACGTTCGAGGACCCAGGATTTCCAGCAAGACTCCGAGGGCCGCTGCGATGAATAGAAACGGGACCATCGTCTTGAACATCCGGTAGGTCTCCAGATACACATCTGCATTCCGCACACCACAGATTTGCGAGCACCCACCGCCACCCAAACCTTCGAAGTTCAACCTCATGTCCCTCCTGCTGATCATCCCGACAAGGAAGGCACTCGTCATGACAAGGACGAAGGAGCAGGCAATCCGCAGCATTCCATAGGCAAACCCCAGAACCGAGAAGGAAAGGACGATGATGTACGGACTCAGGAGAGGAGCCGCCAGGACGAAGGCCATGGTCGTCGAGAACTTCATCTTGCCCTTCATCGAGGACAGGAGAGGGATCGCCGCACAGGCGCACACGGGGATCACCGATCCGCACAAGAACGCCGTAACGGGGTTTCGGGGATAGAACCTCCGGAACCGAAGGAACCACCGGCCGAGAAGAACAGCGAGGAAGATGCCGAGAAAGACGATGACCATCGTCTCGAAAAGATACTCGAAGATCACGAATCCGAACGGCGGAAGGGCCCTGTACAGGATACACTGTTCCCGATTGATGAAGGAGATGTCGTTGACGTACTTGTAGATGAGGTCGGAGACCCACGCTACGCCGCTCGCGATCAAAGCCACTCGAACGAGCCACCTCTTGAGAAGGTCTCGCTTTACCGCTCGGGCATCGGCGCCGAGAGGGACGAGGTCCTTCGCTCCGCCCTCGAGCGGGAGCAGTGCAGAGATCGAGGATCCGTGCTTCGACGCCAACGCGACCTCCTCTGGAAGACTCGCGAAGTGGACCGCAGGCCCCGGAATTCCCCGGATGACCCGCGACTCCCTTCCTGCATGACACCTTCGAATCTGCGCGTCTCGCGAGCGTCTCTTCTGGCGAATCATCGAAATCTTTGGTATAGTCTACCTGCCCTCCCCGCAAGGCGGAGCCCCTAACGGAAGACGGAGTGTGCGCTTGCCTCACCTGCGGGTATTTCTGCTGGGTCCACCCAGGATCCTGCTCGACGAGAGCCCGATTCACCTCAGGCGCCGAAAGGCTCTCGCTCTATTCGCGTACCTGGCGGTCTCCCACCGAAGCCACCGCCGGGACGCCCTGGCAGCGCTTCTCTGGCCCGACACGAAACCGAGTCGTGCATACGCCAACCTGAGGAACCTCATTTGGATTCTCAAACAGAACGGCATGTCCCGGTGGCTGGAGACCGGCCACGAGAATGTCGAATTGAGGCCGGACCGGGATCTTTGGTTGGACGTGAGCGAGTTTCGCGAGCGGCTGGCCGCGTCGCGCGGGAGCCGGCGCACCATCCCCAAGAAACGGACGGACGCCGCATCGAATCTGGCCCGGGCCGTGGAGCTCTACCATGACCACTTCATGGCCGGATTTGGGCTCGGGGACAGTGTGGCATTCGACGAATGGCAGATGCTGCAGGAGGAGGCGCTTCGAGCCGATCTCTCCAAGGCCCTCGAGAATCTCGTGAGGCTCCACCGGGAACGAAAGCAGTTCGACGAGGCCATTGCCTACTCTCGCCGGCTCTTGGCGATCGATCCACTCTGCGAGCCGATGCAGCGAGAATTGATATCTCTCTACGCCGACGCGGGCCGTCGCGGCGCGGCACTCGAAGTCTACGAGAAAGGCGCGCGCCTTCTCGGCGAGCTCGGCCTCTCCCCCGCCGAGGAGACTCTCGAGCTCCGGAGCCGGGTCCTGGACACCCCGCCGAAGAAGGGAAAACGGGCGGGCGGCCCGCCCGTCCTCGCCCCCACCCCTCTACATAACCTACCGGCCCAATCCACGTCCTTCGTCGGGCGTGCACCCGAGCTGGCCGAGATCCGTAGGCATCTGGCGGATCCCGGCTGCCGCCTGTTGACTCTGCGGGGACCGGGGGGCAGCGGCAAAACCCGCCTCGCCCTGGAAGCCGCTCGGGAACAGATGGGTTCCTGGCGGGACGGCGTCTTCTTCGTTCCCCTCGCTCCCGTGGACAGTCCCGAGTTCATTGTCCCGGCGATCGTGGAGGCCTTGCGCGCACCCTTGTCCCGGCAATCTTCGGGTGAAAACCGGAAGCCTCGAGACCGGGCAACGCGCCAACGGGCACTGCTTCTGGACTACCTAAGAAGGAAACAAGTGCTACTGGTCATGGACAACTTGGAGCATCTGGTGGACGGGGCGGATATCCTGGCTGATCTGCTCGCCGAAGCTGCCGAACTGAGAATCCTGGTCACGTCGCGGGAGAAGGTGCATCTCAGTGACGAGCGGGTGATGGAGATTCGAGGCCTCTCGTTCCCCGAAGGTGACGTGGAGTCCTGCGAAGGCTTCAGTGCGGTCCAGCTGTTCCTGGAATGCGTGCAGCGGGCCGATATGGGATTCTCCCCTTCCGACGAGGATATCAGGGCCGCGGGGCGCATCTGCTTCCTGGTGGAGGGCAATCCGCTCGGCATCGAGCTCGCCGCCAGCTGGGCAACCACCATGCCCCCCGCCGACATCGCGAAAGAGATCGAGGCGGGCCTTGACTTTCTGGTTTCCCGCTCGCGAGACGTACCCGAACGGCATCGAACCCTTCGGGCCGCCTTCGAGCATTCCTGGAACCTGCTGAGACCTCGGCAGCGGAAGTTCTTCTCCAGGCTGGCCGTGTTCCGGGGAAGGTTCTCCCGCGAGGCGGCTCTGGAGGTGACTGAAGGATCGGTGTCGACCCTCTCCGCACTACTCGACAAGTCGTTTCTCCGCCAGAATCCCGACGCGAGCTACCAGATTCATGAAGTCCTTCGACAGTACGCCGAGGAACAACTCCGTGGCGACGCGAAGGACTATACCGCAGCCTTGGGCCGGTTGAGCCGGCACTACCTGGCCAGGCTGGCGTCCCTGGAGGTAGCGCTCAAGGGCCCGGGACAGGACGCGGCCCTGGAGGAGCTGACGCTGGCGGGCGATCACATCCGCCTGGCCTGGCGGTGGGCGGGCAAGCGGGGTTGGGTGGACGCGATGGCGGGGGCCGCGCAGAGCCTGTTTCTCTTCTACGACATTCGAAGCCGAGCCCACGAAGGCGCCGAGATGTTTCGTGAAGGCTACGGACTTCTCGAAGCGGTCACAGGATCGACGCTTCAGGAGGAAACGGCCCGACTCTCCCTCATGGGTCTCAGTTCGGTGTGTCGCGGCTGGTTCGTGCGTTTCGTGGATCCCCTCGGGTCTCGGGACATGGTGCGACGCGGACTGGACTTACTCGAACCGTTCGGTCCCAGTGTGGGTCTGGCGCTGGCCCAAGTGCTGGCCACCATCGTCGGCTTCTGGACGTCCGGGGAGGAAACCCGGCGGAGACTGCGCGAGTGCGTGGCCACGTACGAGGAGGTCGACGACGTGTGGGGCAAGGCGCTGGCGCTTGAGGTTCTGAGCTACGAGATCGCGGCGTCGGACCCGCCGGCCGGACTCCGGGTCGCCGAGGAGAGCCTCAAGCTGCGTCGACGGTTGGGAGATCGCTGGGGAATCGCGCTGGCCCTGTTCATCCTCGGCTGGATCGCAGAAATCCAGGGAATGCCGCACGCGGCGAAGAAGCGCTATCGGGAGAGTCTTGCGCTCAGACGGCAGATGGGACAGGACACCGACGGGGTGATCGACTGCTTCAACAACCTGGGGCGTGTCGCACGCCGAACCGGAAACTACGACGAGGCCCGGCAGATGTTCGAGACGTGTCTGGCGTTCTCGCGCGAAATCGGGAATCCGTCCCGCACGGCGCAGACCTTGACTCAGCTGGGGATGGTCACCTACGACCTGGGAGACTACGATCGAGCGCAGGGATATCTGGAGGAGGCCCTACCCATGTTCGAGGCCATCGACGACCCGAGTTGGAAGCGACTTCTCCTGGGGATCATGAGCCGCGTAGCGGCGGTGTCGGGCAACGGGGACGAGGCGCGGTTTCTGCTCCAGCAGGCGTCGACACTCGAGGACCGCGATTCCGAAATCGGGTCCGGCAAGACCGGACTCGAGACGTTGCCAAGCGTGCCCTGGTGTCTGCTGGGCCAAGGATGGCTCGAGATCGAGGGCGGCGACGCGGGGAGGGCGGCGAAGCTCTTCAACCGAGCGCTACGATGCTGCGCTGCCGGCCACGACCACCCCACCGCTCTCGAATCGCTGATTGAAGTCGCGGGGCTGCGGCTGAACGGGGCGAAGTACCGGGAGGCGGCGGAACTGCTGAGCTTCGCCCTCGAGCATCCCGCGCTCAGTCCCGTTGCGCGAAACCGAGCGGAGGATCTGCTGGAGCAAGTATCGAGCCGCCTCCGCCCAAGCGTCCTCGCGGCCTCTCAAGAGCGGGGCAGGCGCCTGAGCCTCGCCGAGATCGTAGAGAGGATCGGAGACTGAGGGGCACGTCCGCATCCCGTTGTCTACCGATCGCACGAGATCCGCACCTCATCCGCAGATGAGGGATTCCGTCTTCACATCCGCGGCATCTGGAACTCCAGGACCTGGTCCGGCGCCCATTCCGCCCTTCGCCGGTTCGGCCTAGGCCGCCGGTTCGCCCCGGAATCTCGTCAGCTGGCGAGCGAGATACTTGTTCTCGGGATCCAGCGCGAGCGCTTTCTCGATCCACCCGATCGCACCGTCGGTGTCACCCCGGGCATTCAGGATTTCGGCCAACGTGTCCATGATGTTGGCCTGATCCGGCCCCGGGTCCATGGCATCGACACCCCGGCGGGCGAGCGTCTCGGCTTCCTCCAGGTTGATCTTCCGCTCGAAACACCACCAGGCGAACTGATTCAGACGATGGGGGTCCGATTCCCACCCGTCGGGCATGGTCTCCTTCTTGATCTTGATGGCTCTGTCCGAATCCTCCTCCACCAGGAGGGCGTAGTTGACAAGGAATTCCTGCCGGTCGTCCTTCAAATCCGGATCCTCGACGTTCGCCAGAATCACATGGGCCTTCCTGAGGACATCCCGGACGACGTCCTCGCCGACCCGGTCGACAAGTCGCATCAAACGACCCGTGACCTCAAACACGTCTTTGGGTTTCACGTCCTCGGCTCCGAGCAATTCCTCCGCGGCCGAGGCGGCTTCGTCGGGCGTGAATTGCTCGTCGCCCACGCCGTAGTAGGTGGCCCGGAAAACGTAGATCGGAGCGTCCGCTTCTTTCGAGGCTTCGGGATCGAGCGCAAGAGCCTGCCGGAAATAGTCCGCAGCTTCACGGGACCGGCCGCCGGTCATGGCCGTCCTTCCCAACGCAACCGCATCCACGCAGGTGGGACCCGCCTGGTAGCGATCGGTTCGCTCCGCCACGGTCACAGGATCGGCAAGGACGTCGGCCAGCGTGGACGTCCATCTTTCCGCCCCGCCGTATCCCCACCAGCTGCTGATGAGCTCGCCGGCGGCGTTCATTACATGGAAGGTGGGAAATCCGGACACCCCGCTGTCCTCCGCCAATTGCTCGGCGTAGGGTTCGGCAACATCCAGGAAGAGAAAGACGTGATTCTTGAGGGCGTCGATGACCACGGGATCCTCTTTCGTCGCACGGACGAAAGCCTGGCAGGGCCCTCAGGTCTGTGAGAAGAACTCGGCGATGATGAACGACCCGTTCTCCGCCGCTAGCGTTTTGGCCTCGTCCAGGCTGTGGACTTCGGTGATCTTCGGGGCCGTCTCCCCGCAGGATGTGAGCAGGACAAGGGCGAGCGGCAGGGCCAGTCTGCGTCCAAGAGGGCTCATGGCAACTCCTCATGCAGAGATTAATATGGGAAACTTCTCGCCAAAGGTACAATATTGGGCCGGAAGAGTCAATCGTACGCCGTTGAGTTCGGCCATTGGGCGACCGGGAACGTGTCGGTGATCTGCGCGAAACCTCTCACCCGCCCCGAGCGTATTGCACCTGCGAGGGTATCTTGCTAGACTGCCGGACCGACGACGGAACTCTTCCAGCAATTCCCCTCAACGGGAGCAGATGATGCACTATCCAAGATCGGCACGTGGCTTTCGCCCGGGTCTCCTCCTCTTTCTGGCCGCAGCCTGTCTCTGCTTGGCAAGGCCCGGCGCCCGGGCCCAGGAAGAATCGCCCCCCGATGTCTCCGACCTTGGGCCCCTCGAGGCCCGATATACCGAAACCTACGGGACCGGAGACTATGCGGGGGCCCTCGAGATTGCCAACGAGATCGTTGAGATCACCTGGCCCATCCACGTCGAGATGCTCTACAACATCGCCCGCCTCCACAACCTGACGGGCGAGAAGATGAAGGCCTACGAATACTTGCAGACGGCCGTCGACGCCGGATACTGGAACGCCGGAGAGATGAGGGCCGACGACGCGTTTGAGAACCTCCGGGAGGAAAAGAGATTTCGTAAACTGGTGAGGGGCGCCTGGGCCAACGGGTATGTCTGGGTGCTCGAACGTCCGGAGCGGGACGAGTTCCAGCAGCCGGAGCGAGTGATGGAGGTGCTGGCGTTCAAGCCGGGCGAGCGCGTCGCCGATATCGGCGCGGGGACCGGGTATTTCACGGTTCGCGTCGCAAAGGCGGTGGGCCCCACGGGAACCGTCCTGGCCCACGACATCTCCGAGGAAATGCTCGACTACCTGGAGAGGCGTCTCGAAGCCGAACAGCTCGAGAACGTGGTGATGAGGAAGGTCGAGCGCGACGACCCCATGCTCCCCGAAGACGGCGTGGACACGATCCTGTTGGTGGACACCTGGCACTACATTCGGGATCCCGAGTACGCCAAGAAGCTGCGCGCGGGCTTGGCGTCCGGTGGTCGGGTCATCGTCGTCGACTACCGCCCCAGACCCTTTGAGGAAAGGCCGTGGGGTCCTCCCCCGGAGCAGCAGACGCCCAGGGAAGAGCTGGACGCGCACTTCGCCCAGGCCGGTCTCGTGCCGGTCCGCGAGTACGACTTCCTGTCGGAACAGTACATCGTCGAATACGAAGTGCAATAGGAAAAGTCCTGAGCCACAGATTGCACAGATTACACCGATGGGTGTGTGACGGAGCCTTGAATCAAGATCGAGACTCCGAGAAGAACCGCCCCTTTTCCCCAGTGTCTTGTAGTGAGCGTTTGTAGATCTTTCCCACACCCTTGTCCGAGCTCGACTTTCGACTATCGGCTCTCCACTATCTCGGGCCGGCGCTGGCCGGCCCGTCGGCCACAGATTACACGGACGAAGAGACCGGGCGCGCCAAAATCCGTATTGTGAGGTACCGGTTCTGCCGATATTCTGTCGCGTCGCATCGGGTGCGCATCGGGCTGCACATCGGGCGCGAGGCCGGAAACCCGGGCGACACGGATGAGCAGAACCAATGCATTCTCGCGGATCTTGATGGCGGCTGGCCTATCGTGAGCTTCTTCCCGAGGGCCGCCCAACCATGGAGAGGACAGACAACGATGAGACACAGATCGTCGGCCGCGCCGGACACCGCAGATTGGAAGAAACAGGGAGACAACCTGGGACTCTTCGTCCGCAGCGCGTGCAACCCGCTCATCACCGTCAAGAATCTGCCCTACCAGGCCAACGCCGTTTTCAACGCGGGGGCCGCCGACATGGGCGACGAGGTGGTGCTCCTGCTGCGTGTCGAGACGTGCTCCGGCCGTTCGCATCTGATCGTGGCCCGGAGCAAGGACGGGATCTCGGGCTGGCAGATCGAGGACCGGGCACTCCTCCATCCCGAAGACGGGTACGAATACGAGACGCTGGGCGTGGAGGACTGCCGGATCACGTGGTGTTCGGAACTGGGGGCTTGGGTGATCGCCTACGTGGCCTTCACGGGAGAGGGCCCCGGCGTGGCGTTGGCGACGACCCGGGATTTCCGAACGGTCGAGCGGCTGGGCCTCGTGTTCCCCCCCGATGACAAGAACGCCGCACTGTTTCCCCGAACCATCAACGGCCTGTTCGCCATGCTCCATCGCCCGTCCGTGGGCGGGGGCAACATCTGGCTCTCGTATTCGCCGGATCTCCTGTTCTGGGGAAAACCGCAAATGGTCATGCCCGCGCACGGCGGGCCGTGGTGGGACGCCGTCCGCGTCGGAGCGGGACCGCCCCCCATCGAGACCGAGACCGGCTGGCTCCTGGTCTACCACGGCGTGAAGGACGTAGCCGGCGGACCCGTATACCGAATGGGAGCCGCCCTTCTCGACCGGGAGGATCCCACCCGCCTCATCGGCCGGACGCGCCGATGGCTGATCGGACCCGAGGAGAACTACGAGAGAAGCGGCGATGCACCGAACGTGGTCTTCTCCACCGGCTGCATCGTCCGCAATGAGGAAATCTGGATGTACTATGGCGCCGCCGATTGCCGTCTCTGCCTGGCCAAGGCGAGTATCCGGGATATCCTGGACGCCGTCAACGGCGACTAGACGCGGACGACGACGGCCCGGTGACGACCGGGACCGAACCTTCGAGGTCCCGAGTTACCGAACAATCGAGGAGTCCGACGCGGGCGACCCGACAAACCGGGTCGCCTGTGTTCTGTCGAATCCGGGTCCCGAGATTGACGAATCGGGTCGCCCGACGTCTGCGGAACCCAGGCCCCGAGAACGCCGGTGTCGTCTTGCCGCGGGGACGTCGAATGTGCTATGCGTTGGCGGGTAGTTGAGAGACCCACGCCGAAGCATAAGGAGGCCGACGATGACAACTCCCGTTCGCGCTGCGATTCTCTCCGCAACGATTCTGACGGTCACCGCGGCGATTCACGCGGACGCTTTCCCCCAGGCAATTCCTGAGGACCACACGGTTTCCGTCAACGGGATCGAGATGTACTACGTGACCGTGGGGGAGGGAGATCCTCTTGTGCTCCTTCACTCGGGCACGCAAACCGGCCGTATGTGGGACGCGTTCGTCGAGGACTTCTCACGGGACTATCGCCTCATCATCCCCGACCTGCGCGGCCACGGGGGTTCCACGAATCCCGGCGGCGAGTTCTTCGCTCGGCAGTTCGCCCTGGACGTCTTCGCCCTTCTGGATCACCTCGGGGTCGACCGGTGCAAGGCGGTGGGCGCCAGCATGGGGGCCCTGACGACGCTCCATATGGCCACGCTGGAGCCGGACCGCGTGGAGGCCATGGTGCTGGTCGGCTCGGGCATGTACCTTCCCGAGGACTGCCGGAAGCAGGTCGGCAAGTGGACGGCCGATACGTATCCCGAGGCCGGCTGGGATCGAATGAGGCAAATGCATCGCCACGGGGACGGGCAGATTCGTTCCCTGTTCGACATGCTGGCGGCGTTGGCAACGGGCTACGACGATCCGTCCTTCACGCCCCCCCTCCTCTCCACGATCACCGCGAAGACGCTCATCGTACACGGGGACCGCGACTACTGTTTCCCGGCGTCGATGGCCGCCCGGATGTACGACGCGATTCCGAACGCGTACCTCTGGATTCTCCCGAACGCGGGCCACGTGCCCATCTTCGGGGAGCGCATCACTCCCCTCTTCGCCGAGACCGTGCTGGAGTTTCTGGGAGGCGGCTGGGAGCAGGGTTGACGCCTGAGAGCCCTACCTCGATCTCACGTGGGCCGTCAGATGATCCACGAAATCGGAGACGTACGAGAGGCCGCTGCTCTTCAGTCTTGCCACGTACCAGGGCCGTTTGACGCCCCTTCGGGTCAGCCGAAGGCTCCTGAGCCGGGAGGACCGCAGGTAGGATCGGACGGCCCATTCGACCTGGACGGCCACGCCCATTTCGGCCTTTACCATTTCGATCACCGCGTCGGTGGTCGGCAGTTTCATGATCTCTTGCGGGACCACCCCCGCCGGAGCCAGGACATCCCGCAGGAAGAAGATTTCCTCATCCGGCAGATCGTAGTTGATCACCGTCTCTCCGGCGAATTCCTCAGGCCTCACGTACGTTCGACGCGTCCACGGATGGTCTCGATACACAAGGACAATCATCTCATCGTCGAATAGCTTCCTGTATTGGATGCTCGGCTCCGGATCCCTGCGGTTGAGAATCGCCAGGTCCAGCTGCCCCTCGAGCAGAGATGCAATCGGATTGCGCGTGGCGGCCAGGTTCACCTTGACGTTCACCCGAGGATACCGTCGCCTGAAGGCCCTCAGAATCGACGGCAGCCAGTGATAACCCGTGTAGCAGGCCGTGGCGATGCGGAGCGTGCCGCCCTCCCCCGACGCCAAGCGCGCAACGTCCGCCTCGACGCTCTCCATCTCGAGCAGAATCGTCTCGGCGCCTTCGAGGACTCTCCGCCCGGCCTCCGTCAAGACCATCCGCTTCCTGGCCCGCTGGAACAGCGGCGCCCCCATTTCCTCCTGAATCTCCCGCAGCTGGTGACTGAGCGCGGGCTGGGAGAGGTGCAGGTGCCTGGCCGCCGCCGTGAGCGTGCCCTCCCGCGTGAGCGTCCGGACGAGTCTCAAGTGACGCAGTTCCATGAATGCCTCCAGCGCGTGCGCAGCTCCCCGGAATCGTTATATTAGTATATCTTATGAATCTTGTCAAGATATTTCACGTGAATTATGTATCGCTCGTCGGTATGCTGGGGGAGCCCCTCAACGAAAGCGAGGCTGACATGAAAGCCCTGCACGCTCCGATGCTGCCGGCCGGCATGCTTCTCATCTGGATCCTGGCACCCGGCTCCTTCTCCATGGCCTGCGGCGACGAGTTCACGCCCAATGTTCGACCGATGCTCGAGGTCTCCCGGGCGCCAGGCCCGATCACGATCGACGGCAGGCTGGGTGATTCCGGCTGGCGAGACGCGGCCCGTGCTGCGGACTTCGCCGAGTTCGACCCGGGAGATCAACTCCGGCCTCCGGTCGAAACGGAAGCGCTCCTCGCCTACGACGACGGTCATCTCTACCTAGCCGTCATCTGTTGGGACGATCCCGAGACCGTACGCGCCACCCTGTGTGACCGCGACCAGATGCGCGGGAACGATGTCGTCTACGTGGAGCTCGACACATCCGGCGAAGCGGAGTGGGGCTATGGACTCATGATCAATCCCTACGGCGTTCAGGGTGATTGGATCTGGTCCCGCGGCGGCGGGTCCGACTGGAGCTACGACCTGGCGTGGGAGTCGGCCGGTGAGATCAACGGGGACGGCTATCTGATCGAGATCGCTCTGCCCTTCTCGAGCCTGCGGTTTCCAAAGCGGGAGGAACAACGGTGGAGGATCAATCTGAACCGCATCCGTCCCCGGGGGAGCTGGTACCAGTACGCCTGGGCCGCCTACGATCGGGACGATCCCTGCCAAGCCTGCCAGTGGGGAACGATTACGGGAATCCGGGGGGTTTCCTCCGGCAAAGGCATCGAGATCCTGCCCGGCGTCATCGGGTTCCAGGCCGGGGCGCTCGACGACCCCGGCAACCCGGACTCGCGCTTCGAGAACGAAGACCCGGACGGCGAAATGGCTCTCGGCGTCACGTACAATCCCACGTCGAACCTGACGGCGGAGGTCACACTCAATCCCGACTTCAGCCAGGTCGAGGCCGACGCGGATCAGATCGATCTCAACACGACCTTTGCCCTCCTCTACCCCGAGAAGCGCCACTTCTTCCAGGAAGGAAGTGACCTTTTCGTTACCCGGCTCAGCAGTTACTACTCGCGAATGATCAACGACCCATCGCTGGCGGCCAAGGTCACCGGCCGCACCGGCCGATGGAGCGTGGCCTATGCCGTCGCACGCGACGAGCACTCCCCCGTCATCCTTCCCTTCGAGCACGGAAGCGCCTGTCTCCTCACGGGGAGAAGTACGGCCAACGTCCTGAGACTCAAGAGGATTCTCGGGCAGGATTCCAGCACGGGCCTGATGCTCACCGATCGCCGGCTCGACCCGCGTGGATCGGGCACCCTCCTGGGCTGGGACGGCGACGTGCGCCTCCACAGGAACGTCCGCCTCCAGTGGCATGCCGTGGGCACACACACGGAGGAGCCCGACGATCCTGGGCTGACCCAGCAGATGGCCTGGCTTCTGGAGGAAGGTCTGGTCGACTCCACCTTCGACGAAGGATCACACACGGCGGCCCCGGACGGAGAGACCTACGACGGCCATGCTCTGGTCGTCAACCTGGAGGAGCGTTCCCGCCACCTGGATTTCGACCTGACCTACGAGGAGAGAAGTCCCACCTACCGCGCCCATCTCGGTTATGAGCCCCGTAACGACCAGAGAATGGTGGAATGCCGTTCCAACTACACCCTCACCTTCGACAACGGCATGCTGGAACGCCTCGAACCCAGCGCCCATGTAGGCAGACAATGGAATTTCTCCGGGGAGAGGAACCTGGAGTGGTTCCAGCTCGGGCTCTTCACTCAGCTCAAAGCCCAGACGAAGATCACGGCAACATACCGTACGGACACGGAGCGCTTCCGGGGTGTCGATTTCGATGACATCTGGAACCTATACGGAGCGATCACGAGCAGCTTCAGCGAGCCGCTGACATTGGGTCTCACGTTTCAGCGCGGCCACCAGATCGCACGGCTGCAACGTCCACCGGTCATGGGGAGACAGACCGATCTCTCTCTGACGGCGTACATCAAGGCCTCGGACCGGATGATCCTCCAGCCGAGATTCAGTTTCCTGGCGAGCCGCGATCTGGATACGGGCAGGGACCTGTTTGAAGGTACTATCGCCCGCGTACTCTCGACGTTCCAATGGACGCGGAACCTGTCGACCCGGCTGGTGGTCCAGTACAACGACATCTATCGGACGTGGGACGTGGATCCGCTTCTCACGTATCGGGTCACGCCTTTCTCCGTGCTCTATGCCGGGTCGACGCACGACTACCAAACGTTCGACGGCGGCGGGCCCGGAGGGCAGGACAGAACTCGGCTGGCGGCGAGGCAGGTGTTCTTGAAGGTGCAGTATCTGTTCCAGTACTAGTCCCAGACCCTCGGGCCGGGGCAGAAAGGGTGGAAGACGAGACGGGAGAGGATCTTTGTGCGCAGGCGCTGTGGAGGCTTTCCCGCTTCTACCCGGGTCGGCGCAACACGTAGATCACCCAGGGTGCGATCTTGGTTTCACTCACCCACGCGTAGGGCTCGCTCTCTTTGGCCAGAGGCTCATACATCGCCACCCACTCCAACCCTGCCCGCTTGTAGACGTCTCGATACGCTTCATCCGTCCAGAGAACGTCCTCCACCGGTCGTTGATCCTCGACGTCGGTCATGACGATTCGTACCCGGTCTCCGGTTTGCGCATTTCGGTTCTCGGGAAAATCCCGAGTCGTGAAGGACGCCCACTCGTGGACATAGATGTCCGGCGAGGAGACCAGGTTGATCATCGTCCCACCGGGCCGGAGCAGGCCCTTGAGGGCTCTCAGGTTCGCCACCTTCGTCTCGGCCGTGGGGATGTTGTCGAACGTGAACGCGGACAGCACGAGATCGTATGCGCCCTGTTTGAACCGGCCGAGGTCACCGTCTTCAACGAGGCGATAGTCGCCCGCCGGATCGATCTCCCCGGCCTCGCGTATCATGTCGGGCGCCGTATCGACTCCGGTGGCGGTGAATCCATGCTCTCGGAGGAATCTCGTGGACCGTCCGGCGCCGCACCCGAAATCGATGGCTCTTGTTCCCTGGACGAGTTCGGACAGGATGCTCGGCAGATCCCGATACGCAAGATAGTACGTGCCGGGGAATTCCAATCGGGCGTACGCCTCCGCGCGCCGGGCGTCGTCATACACATTGTCGAATGCCATGGAGGCCTCCTGGTTCTCTCACGAACCCGGGGATCATCGGCCGATTTTCCCTACCGGAGCGGCATAGACAACGAACTCCTCCTTCCCGTCCACACCCACAAAGGCATCCATCGTTTCCTGATGATACGCGCCGATGGCGCACGTACCTGCCCCAATGGCGGCGGCGGCCAGATAGAGATTCTGACAAAGATGGCCGGCGTCCAGGGCGATCATCTTGGGGGCGACCACCGCGTATCTCCATTCCGACCGATAGGGAATCACGGTCCAGATGAAGACCACCGCACCCCGGCCGATGAAGGCCTGCCCGCGACATCCCTGGCCGACCTTCTGTGCCGACCCGGCATCGGCGTACATGAAATACAGCTGATGCTCCAGAGACAGATACCGATAGAGTCCGGGTTCCAGACCGGCGACGCGGTTCACCAGCAGGTAGGTTTCAAATGGATGTCGAGAACCCGCGGACGGTACGGTCCGCCGGATCGTCGCGCCCCCTTCGTCGAAGAACCGCACGCCCTGCGTCGCCCACAGCAGGAACGAGAGATCCTCCAGAGAAAGAGACTCATCCGTGAACTTTCGATGGCTCTCTCGGCGCCCGATCGCCTCGCGCACCGACAGTTCTCCAACCTGCAGATGTTCGGGTGAAACGAGATCGATGAGCGCCGCGTCGTCGGGGTAGGGCTTCTGCGGCGGAGGGGGCGGGATTTCCTTCGTCTGATCCGTCTCCAGCTTGTCCCTTTCGTCCCACCAATGACCCTTGAGGAACTTGCGGTATGTCTCCATGGACTCCATGTTCCTTCTCCCTCCGCCGGTTTGTTGGAGCTCGGTCGCTGATTCGGAAGATGCCGGGCAGGCACCTCATGACGGTACCGATGAGTCCCATGGGCAGTCTGTCTCAAGCGACTGCTTTCATCAACCCCCAATCCGGAGGGATTCGACGGTGCCAATTCCGCCTGTGCGGTCGAGGCGTGTTCGTCCTGAGGAACTCCATCTCCGAAAGAGCACATAGGGATTCCCGCGTAATAACTTGCCGTAAAACGAGTTCGCCTGGAGGACCCCTCGCCGCAGGCCCGCCTTTCGGACCCCCCGAATCCGCAGGAAAGTTTTTCCGCACGCCCGGCCCGAGAACCCGATCCGGGATGCAATTCGAGGGCACGCTAACATGCTCATTCAACATGTCTTACGGTCATTTCTCCATGTCGCAAGATCCTGGCACACCACTTGCACTTCCCTAGGTGGGTTTCCTGACGGACATGACCTTGTCCTCCACAGGAGCATTCGGCGAATTCGTGAACCCGGCCCGCCGTTTTGAGGGTCGGGTAGGACCTCGGGCATGCCGAGTCCGAGCGATCGGTGAGAGGAGATGCTGAATGGTTTCATCCCCAATCGTGGATTGGATCGAGAGCGTTCACCGGCGCGCGGGATCGGAAGCGCGGGAGGCTTACACGAAACTGGAACGCGGTGATCTGCCGGGGGCCGAGCGTCTTTTTCGTTCGGCTCTCGAGCTGGACCCCTGCTCGAAGATCTGTTGGCGCGGGCTGGGGACCGTGCTTCGCACGATGAGAAGACCCGCTGAAGCCGTCGACACCCTCGAGCAGGCCGTCGCCGGCAATTCCGACGATCCGGAAATCTGGCGCCAGCTGGGTCTCGCCTACCGCGAAATCCAGCGGCCACAGGAAGCGCTTCGCTGCCTCGGGGAATCCATGGCCCGGGGCGGTCGCGACACGACCCCCCTGGTGGACATTGCCGAGATCCACGCCGAGCAGGGACAGCTCCCGGAGGCCGCGGGCGCCTATCTCGAGATCTACAGCGCGACCCGCTCGCCCGAGGCCCGCGAGATGTACGAACGAATCCTCGCACTCGCAACCCGGGAGACGCCTCGAGAGGATCCCGTCCAACCCGAGCCGCCCGACGCAGCTCCTCGCGCAACCGGCATGCCTCCCGGACTCCGGTCGCGCTACGAGTTCCCGCCGGTTTCGGCGAAACCGGGCTGGATGGAAACACTGGTCACGCGACTGGGATTCTGGGGGCCCATCCGCTGCCCGGTGTGCGGGAATGTGAGCGTCATGCATCGCATCGAACCGAACGTACGCGAAACATCCCTCTGCAAGAGCTGTGGCAGCAACAATCGAAAGCGGCAGATCGGATACGTCATCGCCAAGACCCTCTCCTCACTGAAGGAAAGTCGAATTCGGTCCGCGGCGGATCTGGTGCATCTCGACGACTTCACGATCTTCAACACCGAGGCGGAAGGCGCCCTGCATGAAGTTCTGAAACCCTGCCCGGGTTACATCTCCAGCGAGTATTTCGGCCCGTCCTTTCAAAGCGGGCACCTCGTGGGCGGGGTGATGCACCAAGATCTCACGGACCTGTCTTTCGGCACCGAGAGCATGGATCTGGTGATTTCCTCCGACGTGATGGAACACATCCCCCACCCGTACACCGCCCATGCGGAGATCTTCCGCGTGCTGAAACCGGGGGGCAGACACGTGTTCACGGTTCCTTTCGGGACCGACCTGTATCTCGATCAGGAGATCGCGCGGTTGGATTCCTTCGGCAAACCCGTGTTCTTCGGCGAACCCATGTATCACGGGGATCCGGTCCGGGGGGCCGAAGGCGCACCCGTCTTTCGCATCTTCGGCATGGAGATGGTCTCCAACCTGGCCCGCTTGGGCTTCCGCACGAACCTCTACATTCTCCACAGCATGTGGCACGGGATCTTTGGACACAACCTGGGGTGCGGCACGGTGGTCTTCGACGCCGTGAAGCCGTAAGGAACGGCGCCGGGGCAACCGCGCAGGAGACATCCGAGTTGCAGAAGATTGAATCCTTCTCCGGAACAAACCCGGCCGCCGGCCGGGGACTCCGCCTGGGTCTCGTGGCCGCCGACTCCAAACCTCCGGGGGACCGCTCGAACGAGGACATTCCGCTCGCCTTCGGCTATTTTGCGTCCATCCTGCGCGAGCAGATGCCCGAGTGCGACGTGATCGTGGGACTCACGGCGGACGAGCTGATCGCCGAAGGGGTGGATGTGATCGGTATCAGCTCCACGACGGAGGAGTTCGAGCAGGCGAAGAAGATGGCCGCCTCCGTGAAGGAACAGGCCGGACTCCCCGTGATGATCGGCGGAGTCCACATCAGTGTCCTGCCCCGGAACCTGACCGCCGACATGGACGTGGGCGTGATGGGAGAAGGCGAGGTCACGCTCGTGGAACTCCTGCGAAGCTTCGCCTCCCGGGGCAAGCGCTTTGCACCGGAAGACCTGCGGAAGATTCCGGGAATCGCCTTTCGGGAGAATGGATCGCTCATGACGACGCCCGCCCGCCCGCTCATCCGGGACCTGGACCGGCTGCCGCCGCCGGATCGCAGGAAGATCTGGATCGCCAAACCGTCGGATCGAGCTTTCATGTTCACGAGCCGGGGCTGCCGCTACCGGTGTGCCTTCTGCGCGAGCTCGAGATTCTGGGGGTCCCTCCGCACCTTCTCTCCGGAGTACGTCGTCCGGGAGATCGAACACGTGCACCACGATCTGGGTCTCCACGAGGTTCACTTCTTCGACGACCTCTTCATCACTCCCCTTCGGAGACTGCGGGATATCTGTCGCCTCGTGGAAGAAGCGGGGCTTCAGCGGGAGATGAGCTTCAGCGGCGCGGTCCGGGCCGATCTTGTGAGCGACGAGCTCTGCGAGATTCTGAACCGCATGAATTTCCATTCGGTCATGTTCGGCCTGGAGTCCTTTTCCGGCAAGGTCCTCGACTACCTCAAGTGCGGGACGCTCGGGCCCGAGGACAACCAGCGGGCCTTGGACGTGCTCCACAAGCACGGCATCCAGGCCTATGTGCACATGATCTACGGCTCGCCGGTCGAGACTACCGAGGATCTCGAGACCACGTTTCGGGCCCTGGAGGAGAATCTCGCCGGCGGGAAGATCCACAACGCGGGCCGGGGAACGCTGCGGCCCTACCCCGGAACCCCCGTGTGGGATGAGGCAATGAGGCGGGGGCTGGTGTCGGAAAATATGAATTGGGATGCGCTCCGACCCTATCCCGGCACCGCCGGCTGGGAGTACGCCCGGGCGAAAGGATACGTCTCGGAGGACCGGAACTGGGAGAGGGTCCGCGCCTTCGCCGGGCCCTACCTGGGGGCCATTCCGGAAGACGAATATCACCGGTTGCTGCTCGAGCACGAAGAACGCACGATCGCCCGGGTCCCCGAGAACGAGGCCCTGTGGGTCGAGTGGGGCATCGGCCGAAGGCGGGTCGTGGACACCTTGGCCGCGCGCCGGCCCGAGCGGCTGTCGTCCTTTCTCGATTTCAGCCGGGAGCATCTCGACGTCCAACTCGGCGAAGGGTGGTACGCCCTGGAAGGGCCGGACGGCGGGCGGTTCCGATGGATGGGCCAAACGTCCACGACCTATCTCAAGGGATCCCCGGGGGCCGACCGCCTGTCCATTCGAGGTCTCTCGTTTCCGGAGAAGCTCGATGGGGAAGGTCTGGTCCTCGAAGCATCCATCAACGGTCAGTTACTGGACCGGGTCGCCGTCCTGGAATCTTCCTTCGATCTGATGCTGCAGATCCCGGCGCACATGAACACGTCCGGCATTCTGGAGCTGGCCCTGGTGTCCTCCCGGGCCTTCACGGCGCCCCCCGACATTCGGCGGCTGAGTGTGGCGATTACGGGTATCGGCCTGGCGGGCGGGCCGGTTGAGCCGGCGGGACTTCTTGGAACCGCGGCGCCCGAACATCGTGCGGGAAGGGTTCCGTCGGCGACGTGACCATCCCCTCGCCCGGCCCCGGGCTTCGCTTTTGGACTTTCACTCTCTACGATTCGAGGATCGCGCTTCGGGGCCCGGCGGCTTCCCTCTTCCTCAGCTCCTGCTCCATCCCCAGCGCCCAGCGATTTCGGTCTTCCAGTTCGGCCTGCAACCGCCGGATGACCTCGTCCCGATCCTTGACCGCCCGGTCCCGCTCGAGGGCCCACTTGCCGCGAGTCTCCACTTCCTTCCACAACGTCTGCTTTTCCGCCGCCCTCCGCTGATTGTCGTCGGCCAGCTGGGTGACGAGCGCCGCCCGTTTGCGGAGGCTCAGTTTGACGCGCCGGGCCCTCCTCTCGGGCGTCAGGTCGACGAGAAGCGTTCGGGCCGCCGTGAGCCGGGGGTCGTCCTCGGCGACGTCCGTCTCCCGGGTCACGAGGAGCGCTGCATCCATAAGCGTCCGGACGTCCGGGAAGCTCAGCTCTTCGACCGTCGGGATCCAACCCAACGCTTCCTCGTCGGCGCCGAGACACCGAATTTCATGGAGGGGCCGGTCCAGAAGGTTCATCCAGATCCACAGGGCCCCGGTTTCGATCTTGAAGTCCCTCGCCGCGGCCCGGTATTCGTCGTAGAGATACGAGAGAAGCATGACGGAGGATCTGGGCAGGTGGTCCAGGAACGCGAGTTCGTGCAGCATTTCCCAGAAGGAGGCGACGTCGGGATCGAAATTCGTATCGATTCCCTGTTCTTCCACCATCTGCGAAATCTTGGAGTTGGGGAAGTAGGTCAGGCGGCTCTGGCAGTAGCACCAGGCGCGATCGTGATCGCTCATGGCCGTGTTCTTCGGCATTTCAAGCATGAGATCCAACGTGTCTCGCCGGTCGTCGTCCGTCTCGAACGGGTTGGCGGTGATCAGATCGATCTGCGCCTTGCAATTCAAGCCTTTGAGAACCGCCGCGGCCTCGAGGATCTTGGCCCGGCGAGTCTTCCGATTGAAGACGTTGTAGAGAATCCGCTCGCTTCCCGACTGGACCCCCATGGCCGTATTGTTGAGCCCCACGTCCACCAGGGCCTGGAACACCTCTTGATTCACCTTCGCCGGATGCGTGTAGCACCAGAACGGCAGGCCCACGCGCTCTTTGTACTGGGCCGCGAATTCGAGTGCCCAGTCACGGTCGAAGGTGAAGAGATCGTCGTAGATGGAAATCATCGTCGTGGCGGGCAGAGACCGGGCGTATTCCAGCTCCCGAACGACGCTCTCCACGGTCCGTTGTCGGCAGTACCTCTGGCCCCGGTAAAGGTCGTGCACGTTCGAGTTGTGACAGAAGGTGCAAGCAAAGGGGCACCCCCGTGACGTCAACATGGGGTAGGCCCCGACGTCGTTGTCAAACCGGCCGTCGTTCTCGATGAGTTTCCCGCGGACAATGGAGAATTTGTCGTCGTCGTCGTAGTCGATGAAGGGAAACTCCGAGAGTTCTTCCCTGCTCACGAGTCTCTCCATCGGGTTCCGGACGATTTCCGCCTCGGAACGATGCCAGAGATTGGGCGTTTCTCGCACGGCGGCGTCCAGGGACCCCGCCCGGTCGATGCCGTCGAGGAGTCGCGGCACGACGAAATCCCCCTCCCCCACGCATACGAGGTCCGCCGCTGCGATCGCCCTCTCGGGTTCCGAGGTGGCCCCGATGCCCCCCATCATCACCGGCAGATGGAGCTCTTTCCGGATTCGGCCCGAGAGATGCGCAACCAGATCGGCATGGACGGAGCGATACGAGAAACCTACGAGATCCGGGGACAACGAGCGCAAAAGATCGAGCAGGAGGCGCTCTTCGATCCCATCCCCGATGGCGGCCGTGCTGCTGAAGGTCGGATGGTGATACTCCCCGTAGCAGATGAGAGCGTACTCGTGGTCGGCCTTGACCAGCGTCGACAGCTGCCTCGCACCCATGCAACATCGGTCGTTGGGCGAGATCACGGCGATCTTCGCCATGTGTCTTCTCCTTAGGTGAGGTGTCTCCGGAATCGGCCTTCAGCGCCCCGGAACGCGTCGATCCACACCCCGGACGGCGGGAAGGCTCCTCGTGTCTACATCGGCAGGAATCCGCAATCCTTTGAGGACATTCTGCAAGACTTGCTCTTGAATCCAGCAGGCTTCTGAGCGTACCGCTCAGAAGCCCGGAGGGCGCAGTGTCACTTCTCTGGCGGTTGTCACACCGAGCGTGGGGTTTCAGTCTGCGTAGTGGCGACGCGATTCGGGTTTGATCCAGGAGCGCGGTGAAGACTGATTCCCAAAAGGCAGCTCGATTTCGCAGATCCTGAACCCGACGCGGCGATGTGCCGCACCTTCCGGCTCGAACCGCACTTCTTCGACAGGCTGCCGGCCAAACAAGGCGATGTCTTCAGCGGCCCCGCCGACCCTATTAGCAATTGAATATCAGAGGAACCGGGGTGTAGATTCGGCGCCAACACGCGCCGACGACCCCTGTGTCGGCCGCCGATGTGTAGAGGTCCCCTGTAACGGTCAGGGCCTGCGCTCAGGGAGGCGAAACATGGAACATCACGCGTCCGGTACTCTTCGCGAGCGAGTCGGTGAATCGCTGCGGACGAACAAACTTGCCGTCCTGCTGGAGCTCCTCGTCGTCTTCGTTCCGATGCAGGCGCTCCTGATGATCAGCAGTCGAGTCGAGAACGACTTCATCCCACTCGGCGGCGACACAGTGCTGATCGGCGGGCCCGTCGCCTGGTTGGGCGCGGTGATGGGCTTCGTGCTCGCCTGGACCGCTCTCCGTATGCGAGGCAGCGGGTGGCGCGACCTCGGGATGTCACGACCGAAACGGCCGGTCGTCACGGTGCTCCTGGCCATCGCCGTGGCGGTTGTCATCACGATTCTTCTCACCGTCGTCGCGCAACTGGTCTCCCTTTTCTTCCCAAACGCAGAGCCCCCGGACCTGAGCCGTTTCACCCCCCTCAGGGGCAATCCGGTGAACCTGCTGATCAACCTCGTGGCGGTGTGGATCACGGCCGGATTTCTCGAAGAGATGCTTTGGCGCGGCTTCCTGATGAATCGGCTCGCCGACCTGGGGGGAAGGACCAAGCCCGCCTGGGCGCTTGCTCTTCCGATCAGCGCGATCGTGTTCGGGTGCGTCCACTTCTACCAGGGGCCCTCCGGGATGGTGTTGACCGGCATCGCCGGGCTGCTGGTCGGCGGCGCGTATCTGTTGGTGAAGCGCAATCTGTGGGTCGTCATCCTGGCGCACGGTCTCATCGATACGTTGAGCTACGTGGGTATGTTCCTCGACGCGAGCTAGGGTTC
>Ga0180431_10001576_pt1 | contig 31608 bp, 44 predicted proteins | sample SS_ome_11_FD_132459 | JGI IMG/M metagenome (GOLD analysis project Ga0180431, IMG submission 132459) | Hypersaline lake sediment archaeal communities from the Salton Sea, California, USA - SS_1_MS_1 metaG | ecosystem: Environmental > Aquatic > Non-marine Saline and Alkaline > Hypersaline >... | reverse complement strand
GTCGGCTCTTCCTATCCTGGCAGTGCATAAGCTGCCAAGGGTGAGGGGGTTCACCTATCAAAAGGGATCGTTAGCTGGGTTCACAACGCTGTGAGGCAGTTGGTATAATATCTACTGGAGATGCTTGATGTCTGAGGGGAAGGACGCCATAGTACGAGAGGAACTGGCGTTCGAGGCCACTAGTTTACCGGTTATCTGACAAGGTATCATGCCGGGCAGCCACGCCTTGAGGGATAAGTCCTGAAAGCATCTAAGGATGAAGCCCTCCTCGAAAAGAGACATCTTAGAACATAGCTAAAAGAGCTGTTTGATGGGATCGGCGTGTAAGCGCAAAGGTAACGATGCGTTCAGCGTGCGATTTCCAACGTTCATTCTCAGTATTTTTGGTCTATCACGGTTCATTTAATTTTTTCTTATGGTTTTATTCGAAACCTTTCCGGATTTTTTTGGTAAACACATATAAAGAATAAAATCCGCTTTCTGTACATGAAAACAAGAAATTTTCGTAATTTAGAAATTTATCATTTAGCACACCAATTTGTCCTCGACATTTATGAGCTGGTAAAGGATTTTCCAAAGTCAGAAGATAATAACTTGACTTCTCAATTAAGAAGAGCAGCAACCTGCCTGCCTCTGAACATCGCAGAGGGCTCTGGAGCAAATTCAAACAAGATTTTTCTTAATTTTTTGATATTTTGTTACAGGTCTTGTTTAGAGTGCGAGGCCTGCCTGCGCCTTAGCAAAGACCTCGGCTACATTGACGACCAGAAATTCGGCATTTATTTTGAGAAGCTCGATAGGTTCATAAGAAAGCTTTACCGCTACATGCAATATCTTGAGGGCAGTATTGGTGACAGGAAAAGAGACAAATCTTTTTTTTACAGGCAAAACAAGCATTATTTTGATGATAACATGAAAAAGAGGGAGAGCATGCGTGCTTTGTGTTAAAGTTACATAGTGCTTTACTTTATTTTCATGTCGTCCTTTATCATCTTGACAATCTCTGGAAAAGAAGATATCTTAAAATGCCCGTTCTTGCTTTTGTAGATAATGATTTTGGCATTCTTTAGTTTTTTTGCATATTTTTTGGCCTGCGATACAGGAACAGTTTTATCGTCTTTTGAGAACATCAAATAAAGATTTTTGGATTGCTTTTCGATTTTTGAGATGCTTGATTTAAGCTTAAAGCCGCCAACCAGGTCTTCGCCAGGCAGGGTATTATCAAACGGCGGGCAGACCAGGTAGGTGGATAGAATCTTTTTTGGAAACTTGTTCTCTGAGAGATACTTTGCAAGGAATATTCCGCCAAGAGAATTGCCGATTAAAATCACATTGTTCCGCAAGTGAGGAAAATACCTTTCAAAATGAATCTTCCAGTCAGAATACTTTGCATTGTCCTGTAAAGGCATGCGCGGCTTTATTATTTCAAAGCTGTTTCCTAGTTTTTTCTTCAGATACCTTCCGTGCCAACTGATTTTTTCTTTAGTTGATATTTTTCTTGTCTTAAGATAACGCAGATAATCTTTCTTGTTCTTGAAAGTCATTCCGCCGTGAATTATGAATATCTGGGTTTTTTTCTTCATAAGAAACGCATAGCCAATCTGCTTTATTAATTTATCGCATAGAAAAGCTTTAATATTTTCTTATCTTTTTACTTTTTATGAAAAACAATTACTGGTCAAAATTCATAAGAACTCTGACCTGCTTACTTCCTGTTTCTAAAAATAGAACTGGCAAATGCATTAATTGTGGAGAGTGCTGCAAATTGCCGAACAAATGCATATTCCTAAGATATGACAAAAACGGAAAATCATCCTGCCTGATTCACCCAATCCGACCGTTGAACTGCAGGAAATATCCGCGCACAGAAAAAGAGTATATTACAAAAGAAACCTGCGGATTCAGTTTTCAGAAGTAGGCTTGTCTTTTTTTATGCCGTGAATTTCAAGCAGTCTTGTCGCATCAGGAAGCAATATTTCAAATCTTGCACCATGGCCGTATTGGCTGTCGACATATATCTGGCCCTTGTGCCTTTCCACTATTATCTTGGATATTGCAAGGCCATAATGAAAACCTTTGCTTTCCTTTGTTGAGAACTTCGGGTCCCAAATCCTTTTTATGTGCTCAGGCTTTATACCTGGGCCGTTGTCTTCAAATTCGACGTGGATGTATCCTCCTTTAGGAAGAGGCTCGTGATACAAGCGCACTGTAACACAGGGATTAGGGGTGTGGACAAGCGCATCCCTTGCATTAATAAGCATGTTCTCAAAAACACCCCTCAATCCTTTCCTGTTTGCAGAAATCTCAGGAACCTCCTGCAGTTCCCTGACCAAATCGATATTCCTATTAGCATACTCCAGCTTCATCAAGTCAAGGGTGCTCTCTAAAACAGAATACAGGTCAGTGGATCCTCTTGTGAGCTGGCTCCACTTTTTCTTTCCTGAAAAAACATTCTGCAGGTCTGCCATTATCTCATAAACGCGGTCTCCTGCAGCATCAGCCAGCTGGATATTTCTTAATGCGTCGCCTGTCTTATCAAAAATATTTTTTGCAAGACTTACGTGCCCCAGGACAGTTGTGAGAATATTGTTGGCGTCGTGAACCAAACCGCCTGCCAGATAGTCGCTTGTGATATCTCTTGCCACTTCAATTATTGCAGTGGCAGTCACGACACCGCCTATTCTTTCATTGATAGGATACGCATTAACCTCAAAAACCTTGTCAACAAGAGTATTGCTGTGAGTGTATGCGCCTGAAGCCCGTAAGGTTTCCCTGACTTTTGCAGTCCTGCACTCTGGACATACAGCAGCACTCTTCCTAAAAAATTCATGGCACTTCATATCCAAAGGGTTTGCACCTTTTTCATGCAATTCCCTGAAATTATCCTTTCCACGATAATTTACATAAAGGAGATTAAAATCCGTGTCTATAACAGAAACAACTGCACCATTATTCCCCATAATCGTGCCAAATAATTCTATAGCTTCAAGAACTTTTTCACGGCTTTTCAAAACAACAGGACGTCTTTTAACTGACACTGTAATTTACCTCGCTATAAAATTATTCATGTATTAATATTATATAAAGTTTTGTAATAACACAAAGTGAAAGTTCTTCGGACAGAGAGAAGTTGTATATTGTGGCATAATTTTATAAATCAACAAAAGATTTTGTTTTCTATGATATGCCTAGGAATAGAATCAACAGCACACACATTTGGAGCAGGAATAGTTAGCTCTGAAGGCAGGATTCTTGCTAATGTGAAGAAGGTTTTTACAACAGAGACTGGGGGAATGATACCTCAGGAAGTTGCAAAACACCACGAAGAAGTTTGCGATAGTGTTGTTGAAGAAGCAATGCAAAACGCAAAAGTAAGCTGGGATGATATCGGACTTATTTCTTATGCACGCGGGCCTGGACTAGCACCTGCACTAAAAATTGGGATGGAAGTTGCAAAAAACTTAAGCTCGAAAATTAAGAAGCCACTTATTGGGGTTAATCACTGTGTTGCGCATTTGACTATTGGACAATTATGCACTGGAGCAAAAGATCCAGTATTTCTATATGTTTCTGGAGTTAATACACAAATAATTGCAATAGCTGGAGGCAGGTTTAGGATATTTGGTGAAACACTAGATATTGGAATAGGAAATGCACTAGATAAATTTGGCCGTGAAGCTGGCCTGGGATTTCCAGCAGGACCAAAGATAGAGAAATTAGCTGAGAACGGAAAATACATTGAGATGCCTTATGTTGTGAAAGGAATGGACACTTCATTTGCTGGATTAGTCACAAAAGCAACGCAGTTATTGAAGAAAGGAGAGAAAATAGAAGATGTTTGTTGTGCTTTTCAGGAAACAGCATTTGCAATGGTTACAGAAGTATCTGAAAGAGCACTTGCTCATTGCGAGAAAAAAGAATTACTACTTATTGGAGGAGTTGCAGCAAACAAAAAATTATGTTCTATGCTGGATAAGATGTGCAAACAAAGAAATGCTACGTTCTTTGCTGTTCCACTAGAGTATGCAGGAGACCAGGGTGCAATGATAGCCTGGCAGGGACTCCTAGAGTTTGGAAAAAGCAAAGAAGTTCCTATCGATATCTATCCTTATGAAAGGACTGACACGATAGAAGTAACCTGGACTTAAGGCACATCCACAAAAGTAGCTCTCTTCTCCCAATTTGTCCAAGGTATTTCTCCAAAATCACAGTCTTTGCATGTCCAGTCAAGATATATCCAGTCGTCGTTCTTTAACGTGCTTGGGGCGTCAGCAATCTTGACACGAATATACGCGTGCTGCGCTATGAAAACAAGCTGTGCATCAACACCAATTGCTTCCTGCAGTGCTGCCAGGGCAATAGAGCCAGACTCGCAATCACCCCCGCCTGCAACAAGAAACTCCTTGGGGCTTTCAACATACTCAACACCCTGCGGGTCTGGAACATACTCATAATTATCCCTCAGAAAATAATACAGTGCCTTTGAATAGCAGAGCAGGCCTTCTTTACAGGACGCTGTCACAATCTTGTTTGCAGTGAGCTTAATCTTCTGGTCAGAAGGGTCAACCAACTCCTTGAGGTCTTCCTTGTTAACAGAATTCTTTGGTTCTGGAAGATCCTGCTCCATGCCGTGAGCAAGAGCCTTGCCCACAGTAGTGATTCTTTTCGGTTCTTCGTAAGCGCGAATCCACTGATAAGGAAACATGTAAAGAATTAATAGCATAACCATAAACATTCCAACAAATAACCAAACCCCTTTTCTTGACTTATGCTCTCTGTGCGGTTCTTTGTCAATTTTTCTCGCTTCCTTCAAGACGTCATCTGGCGTCATTATACTGAAAATAGTGGAGAAGGAGTATATAAATTTATGCTAAAAACAGAGCATGCTATCTTACAGAAAGAAAATAAATTATTTGTTCACTTCTTTTTTCTCAGCCCTTTCAGGAACTTTTTTATGCCAGAAGACTTTTTCTTTGTTTTTTTCTTGGCTTTTTTCTTGGTCTTCTTTGCTTTCTTTTTAGCCTTTTTTTTCACTGCTTTTTTCTTAGGTTTCTTTTTTGCTTTTTTCTTCTTTACTTTCTTCTTTTTAGCAGCTTTTTTCTTAGGCCTTGCTTTTGCTGTCTTTCTAACTGCAGGCTTTGTGAGAGGCATCTTTTCTTCTACTCCTGGAGCCAATGGCTCGAAAATCAGGCCGCAGTCCCTGCAGATAATCTGCTCTCTCAAAGTTCCGTGAATGATGTTTGTGCTGCCACAATCAGGGCATGAGGTTATATCCTTTATGCTCATGGTGTGTTTTTCTGAAAAAACTGGTATATAAATGTTGTGACATTAAAGGCTTTTTTTAAATATAGAAAATAAACATGGGGTTTGTTAGTGTTATTTGCCACTAAGAAGTGGTTAAAAAACGAAAGATTTAAATAGTAGAAAATCCTTTTTAGTGCATATTGGGGGTTATATGGCACAGAAAAAAACAGCACGCGGAACAATTGAATATGACGGCAACAGAATAGAGGGCTGCATCAACGAAGTCTACAGAGGCATTTATGTAGACGGAAATGACAAGGGAAAACAAGTAATCCTCAAATACACAGAAGATGCCGGCGCAGAGGCAAGACTGATAACAGCAGTCTCAGATGCAGGCATAGACACACCAGGAGTTCTAGAAGCCACACAAGACTATCTTGTTCTTGAATACAGAGACATGCAAAACATAGCAGATTATGCAGGAAATATAGACCCTGCAACAATCGCAAGAAATCTTGCAAGATTTCACTCAAAACTTTACAATAATCAAGGCAGCTTGGAAGAAAAAATAATAGACAAGAGAACAGAAAGCCAGAGAACACAGGAAAAGCTCGGAAGAATAACAAAAGAAAGTGCAGCTTACAGAGCAGCAAGAGCACTTTGGTCTGGCTTAACAAGCGAGGCATCAAGATACTCATTTGAGAAAGAGATAGAAAAACTATTATCACAGGTTCCTGACGGAGAGTGTGTTGCACACAGAGACCAGACAGGAGAGAATGGAATAACAGACGGAGAGAATGTTAATTTCATAGACTTCAGGTGGCTTGGAAAAGCATACTTTGCAGCAGACGCGGCAAAGCTTGCACTATGTCTTAAAGCAGAAGGAGCATTTGATGAAAAAGGATTTGTTGATGCATACTATGATGAACTGAACTCACAGATAGGAGACAGAATAGGAAAAACAAGAGAACAATTTGAGACAGAATACAATTCAGCAAAAATCTTGATTGGATTATCCTGGGCGCCAATATATGTTGACTGCCTTTCTGACCCAAACAGGAAAGGCATTGCACCAGCAAGACTAGACTCTTTTGTTTACAACGCTTTTGACGAGATGGATGACAAGCAGAGAAACTCTGTATTAGGCATGCTTTCAAACAAGGACAACAAATACTCAAGAGAAATACTTAATTCAGCAAACAAGTGGAGAAGAAAAAACCAGTCAAGAGCAAGAGTCTGGCTAGATGACAAGAAAAGAGCATTGTTTAGAAACCTGGCCCCTGTTAAAGCAGGAGTTGCAGGATTGATATTACTTGCATCAGTAGCATACGGGCACTATAAAGTCATGAATTATCTGGAAAAACACCCAGAGTATGCTGCAGCTGGACAGAAACTGCTAAAAGATTCTGAAAAAATAGAGGGCCAGTTTGAGACAATAGACACGTGGCTGGAGATGCAGGACAAAAAGCTAAAAGAAGCTGACGCTGAATGTAGTGATGAATTCCTTGATGAAGATATTGTCCAGAAAATAATAGTTGAAGGATTAAAATAATCTTATTCCTTGAATTCTGTCAAGTAATGCTGGGCAATAATGTGGCCGCCAAACCCCCTGCAAAGACGTATCAACTCCAGAAGCTTGCTTGCAGAAATACCATATTTTTTCAATAAGTTATTTCCCTGTGCATCAATAGCATCCCACTCAGTAACTATTCTAGAAGCCAGTTCTGGATCTTTCTTATGATATGCATCATAGCAAAGATTGAAGTATGTCTCGCACTTTTTTGCAAAATCAATAAAATCATTTCCTGGCTTTACTCTTTTTTCTTTAACGCTAATATATGTCTCTTTTATCAAAGGCATGCTGTATAAAAGCTTCAGCAGCACGCTGTATTCCAGGCAGGCATTCTTTACATCCAAGAACATGTGCTTGTTAATCAAGCGCCTGCAAAAATCAGTGAATTTAAGCGTGTTATCATATAATTCAAGGATGACTGAGTAATTATCCATTTTTCCACGTTTCAAATCAGCAACCAAGGTATCAAAAGCAGACTTAATAGAGAACCAGGAACGCTTTTTAATGTTCTCATACTCTTCTACAGTAGACTTGATTACAGACTTGATCTTACAAGTATCTGAAGTAAGGCTGACTATCTCAAATCCAATCATGCGCCCAACCTCTTTCTTGATCAAAGCAAGCTGAGCTTTACCTGAATACTCTACAGCAATCTCATCATAGCCAAGCTTGTAGGCGTTTGAGAGAACTGCGTGAACATGAAGCGAGGATTCCAGCTTTATGGATATCTTTATTCTATGGACTGTGTCTAGAAGAGTTTCCTTGCTTATTGTTATAGAGCTGTTTTCTGGAGCAAGAACTACTTCATCGCCTTTTTTCAGATTCTGTGTCTGAAGCCACTTTGCAGGCAGGCTCACCATCAGTGTCTTCTCACCATGCTGTACTAGTTTACGTCTCATAAACAGCCACCTAAAGTATGCTTAAACTTGCTTAATATTTAAAGCTTTTGGAAATATGTAAATAATATACAATATGTATACAGTTTACACAAAAAGTTTAATTATGTGGTGTTATTATTACCTCTTAGTAAGAACTAAAGGGTGATGACAGAATGACCGAAGAAACAGCAAGGAAACTTGAACGAGAAGCAACAATACGGAGAAATTTTTGGCTTAAAGACATCTCAGTAGACCTGGAAAAAGGCCGCCTTGTTAGATTACCAGATGCAACAGATGTTGCTGACATTACAGAGCATCTGAAACAATACGGCGCAGTTATTGATCAAAATTATACATTAGTTGCAGTGCCAGGCATTGGAGTAAATCCAGCAGCATTGGCAGAAAGCAGAATCCTGTATGGCCTTATTACTGACTGTTCAGAGCGAGACAGGAACCGCAGGAAGCGTTGCCCATACACAGGCGAACATATTCCCTATATCGAGACTGATAAAGAAACAAAAAAACGTCTTGATAATTATGTTAAGGTAGAAAAAAAGGTAGAAGACATTTTTGGTGAAGACTAAAGGTGAGTGAAAATGTATGAAAAAATAAAATCAACGTACAAAGCAATCAAGAACAAAGCAACAGAAGTTGCATTAGTCGGAGCACTGACAGGAATGGCACTATTGCCAGGATGCAGAGGAAAAACACCACAAAATCCAGACGCAGAAGCAGAGCATACAAGCGTACTGGTAAAACAGATTGAAGAACTAGGCCAAAAATTCTCTATCTCTGATTGGTACCATTTTAACCTAAACAACTTAGTAGACGCAGGAATACAAGGCGAATCCGGCTTCCGATTTCCAACATCATCTACAACCTGCCTTTTAACAACAGGTAGAGACGAGCAAGTAACTGCATTTTACAGCCCAGAAGCAAGAAGATACAGATCAGAAAACGGAGAAACACAAAAAATCATAGAACCTGCAGTAGCAGTAAGCTTTCATGGAAAAGACATAACAGTGCACCTGATAGACACAGCACCAATTGACGGCAGGTCAATAGACGCAGGCGTAATATTACAAAGAAACGGCGGCCTGCAAAAAGTGGTAAGAATAACAAGCATCGCAGAAAGACAAAGACTATACGATGCACTAGGGCGCAGGCTTATTGCATATGCACAAACACAGAGAATCAGGGATGCAGAAAGAAAAACAGAAGCTGACCAAGAAGCACAAGAACGCGAAGAAAGCGCAATCAACGAAGCATGGAGCGCAATAAAAGGTGAATGAAAATGTATGCAAGAATAAAATCAATGTACAAAGCAATCAAGAACAAAACAACAGAAGTTGCATTAGTCGGGGCACTGACAGGAATGGCACTATTGCCAGGATGCAGAGGAAAAACACCACAAAATCCAAGTGCAAACACAGTGCCAAAAGGCAGATTAGCAAAACTGATTGAAGAACACGGCCAAAGATTAGGCATAGAAGAATCATACGAAGTGAACAGCATCTCTAATAGCCGAAATAGCAACTTAATAGACATGAGAATACAAGGAGAATCTGGCCATCGTTTTCCAACATCAGCTACAAGATTCATTAACATGATGGACGGAAATGCACACATAGTAGTATTATACAGTCCAGAAGCAACAAGATACCGATCAGAAAACGGAGAAACACAAAAAATCACAGAACCTGCACTAGCAATAAGCTATCGCAATGGCGACATGTTAGTACAGCTTATGGACACAGCACCAATTGACGGCAATTCAATAGACGCAGGCGTAATACTTCAGGGAATAAACCCGGTAGCAAGAATAAGAAACATTGCAGAAAGACAAAGATTGTGGGAAGCACTAACAGACAAAGTTGCTGCATACTTGCAATCACAAGAAAGCAGGGAAGAAGCAAGAAAAGCACAAGCTGAACAAGCAAAAGAAGAACACGAAGAAAAAGCAATCAACGAAGCATGGAGAGCAATAAAAGGTGAATGAAAATGAGTGAAGAACCAACAAAACTACAAAGAGCATACACTGCAGCAAAAGAGTATTGTCAGAAACGAAAAGACGACATAATCTGTCTTACAGTTGCTGCTGGAGGATTGGGCTTGGCAGCGCTGGCGCCAGTTGTACTTCATTATACTGCCAAGAAAGCAGATACTCATTGGAGCCAGAGGTTACTAAGGATAAAAAATGATGCAAATGCGATAAATGCACGAGCTGATCAGCTGCTTAATGAAATAGATGAAGACTTTATGCAGCTTGAAGTACAGATAGCAAAAATTGAAGGTGCAGAACAAGCTGATCAAGAGCATGAAGCAGCTGTATGCAGAGCCAGTGAAGCACTGTATGCAAGACGTGAAGCAAATACTAATGGTTACGACAGATTCAGAGCTGAAGGCAAAAGAGGAGCAGAAGCCCTCAAAGTAAGCAGAGACCTGAGCGGCCTTGTGTGCAAAGACACACCTGTTTCAAACAACAGACGGTGAATAAAAATGAAAGCAGAAACAATCTACAAAACAGAAAGCACGCTTTGCCTGCCTCGCGCAGGAGAAAAAAGACCTGGACACACTTTATGCTATGAAGTCACAAGAGCAGTGACCAAGGATGGAAAAACAACATATTTTATCTCTAAAAAAAGAGATTATCCAATCGTGCCAGACGGATTTGATCCGCAGGAAACAGATGCAAATGAAACCAGCATCATGCTGACAGGAACCAGCGAAGCAAAAGCAAGAAAAATCGCAGACTTCCTGATGAGCCAAATAGGATTAGAACAAATTGCTACAGACCCGCAAACACGCAAATGGCAGTTTGAAAGCCACGGTGTTGCAGATATAGATACAGACCTACCACAGGAGTGTGGACCAAATAGTACCTCCTGCAAGGCTTACTGTATAACAGAAAAATATGGGCAAAGCATAGCTGATTATCTGAAAGAAATACAAGAAGAGAAATCCTCAGAAGGTGAACAAGAAAAATGAAAATCAAAGAAGCATACCAAACAGTGAAAATACTGGCAGGATTAGCACTAGCGACAATAGCAGGATGTGCTACTCAGGAAGAGAAAAGGCCTGAAGCCGACCAGCGTGCGGAACAGATATACGTGCTGGCCACTGATAAAGGGCAATCTTACACTGGTGATCTGCGTACAGCCCATAGAACACATGTCATGTCTGTAGATACAAATACGTCTATGGCAGATATATGCAGACAGGCAGATACTAACCATGACAGGTACATAACCAGAGAAGAGTCAACTGTCCTTGAAAAGAAACTAGGGACTTGGCCTGGAAGGTGAACAAAAATGAAAATCAAAGAAGCATACCAAACAGCGAAAATACTAACAGGAATAACACTAGCGACAATAGCAGGAGGCTGTGCTGCACAACAAGAATACACATATGATACCAGAGCAAAAATGCATTTGCCATTTCTTTCAAGAGAAGCTGGTAAAAGCGTATACAATCTTTGCGAAGAAGCAGACACTAACAATGACAGTGTGATAAGTGATTCAGAAATGCGTGTATTAGAAGACAGAATTGCGCCATGGGCGTTTAAGACAGCAGCAGCAATGCCTAAAGAACAAATGCCTGAAAAAGAACAAGAGCCATCTGAATCAGAAGAAGAACCTGCAAGACAAGAAGAAAACTACAGGCAGCCTCTGGGAAGAAAATACAAGCCAGGACCTTGCAGAGAAGAAGCAGGACGCGGAGCAGTGCGCTCTGGAAGGTGAATGAAAATGAAAGAAAAACAACGTGAAACAGGCGAAACAAATACTGATGAATTAATCAGCTCTTGCGAGGATTTTTGCAAGAAAGCAACAGATGACACATTAAAAGAAAAAGGAGTGGCTCCTGAAATAAGAAGAGATTCACACGGACTGTTCTACTGCACTTTAGGACAACATGACTGTTATGTGTTGCTTGTAACACGAGTTGCACACACTCGCAGAACACCAGAAACAGTAATAGACCTGCCTGAATTCCTAAAGAAGTATAAAGGCCCTGATTGGTCAGACCCTAATTATTCAGAAGGATAATTCCATGAAAAAACAAACACTTGACTCAATGCTTGAACAATTGCCTGACACAGGAGATGTTCTTCAGATTACAGACAAATCTGATGAAGATTTTGGAAAAGTATTCATCTATTATGGAAACTTGTATGGCAATCATGTAATGGCGCAGGCAGGAGAACCTAGAAATCCCTTGGTTGTTGAGCAGCTTCCTGACCATCAAGTACTGTTGAATTTAGGCATGGGAAACAGTTCTGCTCCAAAAGACTGCTCAAAAGGAGCAATACAAAACTGGAGCCATGTAATATCAACGCTTTTTTCAGACGCAAGCCCAGATATTGCTGCACACACTGCATTTCTTGAAGAAGCAAGAGAATTAGGGCTGCAGGCTAATTATGATGCAAAAAAGCTTTATTCTGAAAAAGACAATGATTCAGGATTTATCACTAAAGTTACAGGTTCAGGCCTTATCTTCACAGAACCAAGAGACAGCACTATCACTCCTAAAGGAAGCCTAATCCGCGGGTACAACCTTTCTTACAGGTTATCTGAAGAAGGCGTGTGGGTGGATACAAGAACAGACTGGAAAGATTTAAGCGATGTATTTGAAATAGGATGGATACTAGGCCCAACCCAAAAACAGCGCAAAAACTGGCTTGAACGATTTGTTTCTGAAGAAAGAACCAAAGAAATCTTTGATACTCTAGTAGGACAAGGAGTGCATGTGGAAAACCTTCTACGCGCGCTTCGCGCAAAACATGCGGATTTTTATGAATGTCCGCAAGGTTTTGTCGACAGATACTCATCTTTCAGCATAACTATAGCAGAACCAGGTTATGCAGACCTTGACTTTGAAGCAAAAACTGAATTTGAAGACACGGCAGAGGAATTGGATTACCAATACCGTTTTGGCAGAGTCCCGGAAAGAAAATACTTCAGAACACTCTCAGAAGCAAGAGAACATATGAGAAACCTTGCAGAAACATTAAAAATAACAGGTGAATGAAAAATGGAAACAAAAAGAAACAGAGCAACAGTTTTAGAGCACATGCTTGGAGAAGCACAAGTCAAATATTTCAGCCAGGGCAATGAAAAAATAAGGGTGTATATCACAGAAGACGTAGATGCCTCCCAGGAACTGTACATAACTAGTGCAACAAACCGCATTCTTGAAGGAACGTATGCTGGTTGTTCTTTGCATGGGTATCACGGAAAAAAACCAGTACCAACAAAAAACTGCCACGCAGTTGGAACTCAAGTCATACCAGTAGAATCCAGCCGAACTACAGAAAATGCCTCAAGAAAAAGTGCTCTAACAAGCGTAGTTAAAAAGAATGTTGAACTAACATGGAAAGAGTTTAATTTTCTTAGAAAAGCTATTCTTAGACAGATTAACCCAGACTAATCTGTTTCAAAAGTTCTTTCTGGCCTTTCCAGTCAAGGGCTTCTTTAAGGACTTCCACAATATTACTGACTGCAACAATCTGGACTTTTTTCAGTCTTTCTTTATCGACGATAATATCCTTCAGGTTAGACTTGGGCACAAGGACCTTCTTTATGCCAGCTTCTATGGCTGCTTCAACTTTTGCAGAGACTCCGCCAATAGGCAGGACTTCCCCTCTGACTGACAAAGAACCAGTCATTGCAGTGTTTTGCCTGACTGGAATCTTCTTTAAAGCAGACAAGATTGCTGTGGCAACTGCAATAGATGCAGAATCACCCTCGACACCCTCATAAGTCTGCAGGAACTGAACATAGATGTCGTATTCCTTAAGCTCTTCACCAAAAAACTTACGGACAATAGCAGTAACATTCTTGACAGCCTCCTTAGCAATAGTACCAAGCTTTCCAGTGGCAATTACTTCTTTCTCCTTTCCTCCAGGAGTCACTTCAGCCTCGATAGGAAGAACAATTCCAGAGAAAGTGCTTGCTCCGCCAATAACAGCAAGGCCATTAACACGGCCGACCTGTTCGCCCTCTGTAACAATAACATCATACTCTTTCTTTCGCTCAATAAACTTATCAGCCATCTGCTTCTCAAGAGGCCTTGCAATCTTCTTAGCAGCCTCAACATGCTCTTTTGTGACAAGCTTAACCTTTTTCTCGACAGCCAGGTCACCGGCAGCCCTTATAAGGCCTCCAAGCTCCCTAAATCTCAATGTAAGATGCCCTTTACGATTAGCCATGCGCTTGGCTTCCTCAACAATCGCTAAAACAGCCCCTTTGTCAAAATGCGGAATTTTCTTGTCTTTCTTGATTTCCTGCGCCACAAACCGCGCCACTTTAACCCTATTCTCCTCTGTATCAGGCATTGTGTCTTTCATATAAACTTCATAACCATAACCCCTAATCCTTGACCGCAGAGCAGGATGCATGTGCTGAACAGTCTCCACATTGCCTGCAGCAACAAGAACAAAATTACAAGGAACAGGCTCTGTCCTCACCATTGCCCCAGAGCTTCTCTCAGACTGCCCTGTAATTGAATACTTGCCTTCTTGCAAGGCCGTCAACAATTCCTGCTGAGTAGCAGGAGCTAAAGTAGCAATCTCATCCACAAACAAAACACCCATGTTAGCCTTGTGAATCATTCCAGCAACAACCCTCTCATGAGCAGGAGTTCCCAAGCCTCCTGACTGCAAAGGATCATGCAAAATATCACCTAACAAAGCACCTGCATGAGCACCTGTTGCATCCCAAAAAGGCGCTTTCTTCTTGCCAAAATTATCAACAATAACCTTAGGAAAACTAACCTTAGCACCAAGACCTCTTTTTCCTAAGTTCATGAAAATAACAAAAGCTGCCAAGAACAACATTCCACCCAAGAACATGGCAGTAAACATGATCGCGCCGCCAGTAGGACCAATCTCCTTAGTGTAGTGTGAACGAGCCCACCAAGGCATAATCATGGCCAAGATAAGCAAAGCAAACATCAAGATATTCTGAAACCTGAAAAAAGAATTATTCTTCATCCTAGACTGCTGGACTATTTCTCGCCCATGGCCTGCAGGAACAACACGAATCATAGGCTGGTTCTCATCATTAGGATTAGGGTAAGAAACAACATCTTTCAAGCTCTCTTTAGGAAGAAGTTCTGCCAGAGCCAAGCCAAGCATAGACTTTCCAGTACCAGGCTCTCCAATCAAAAGAACGTGCCTTCTCTGCTGAGCAGCCTTCCTGACAATCTCAACAGCCTCTTCCTGGCCAATAACCTGCTCTGCAACATTAGCAGGAACATCAATCTCCTTTGTAGACTTGAAATTAAGCTTTTTCATCGTGCATAAATATAAGGTGGTTGTTTATAAAGGTTGTGCTGTTTAAATTCTTCCCATTAATTTCCTTGTAGTTTCCATAACCTTCTCTTGCTCTTCTGGAGACAATTGCTCAAATTCCTCTGGAGTTATGGTCTTTATTTCTGGATTTTCTGCAGGTTTCTCTTCTGCTTTTTTCTTTTCTTCTGCTGCTTTTTTCTTTTTTTCCTCTTCTGTCTCTTTCTTAGGCTCCCGCAGGATAACCCACATTATTACAAAGAAAACAAGGATACCAATAATAATACCCTCATATCTTCTCAAGGCGCTCAAGTCAAGCAAGTCAAGCCAGCCAAGAGCATACAGGGCAACAATGCAGAATGCAATGAAAATAACAAGCATACCATACCTTGTCTTGCGAATATCCTTTTTAATGCCAAAAAAGCTGATAAGCATCAACAATAAAACTGCCATCAGTATCAAAATAACCATCCACTGCGAAAACCTATTGATTATATTCAAGGATTCTGCAGCAATCAGTGTCAAGAAACCAATAACAAAAGCAGCCATTGCATTAAAGCGATGCTTTGGAGTGCCGTCTTCATCTGCACCAAGAACCTTTGTTTTTTCCAAGACAGCATAAACAACAGTGAAAACAAAAATAAAAGGAATAACTACATCCCACATTCCTAGATTATCTAAAAAAACAAAAACATCCTTTACAACAGTCATGGTTTACTCCTCTTTTTGGCAAACATCAAAAAACTCGCATTGCCCTGTTGAATACTTGCAGAGACCAGAAGGCCTCTTAGGGTAATCCGCTATATCATCTGACTCAGTATTTTGATGAATCAACTCAATTTCCTTCTTAGCAAACTCCAGTAATTGCTCATCTACTTTAATAAACTTTGGTTTATCTTTCAAGAAGTAAATGCCTGCAAAATCAGGCAGAATACCATGAAGCTCTTGGTAAAGCAAAGCGTATATTGCCAGCTGCAGCTTGTGGTCACCAAGATTAAAAGAACTGCTTGTCTTGTAATCCATAATCCTAATCTGGTCATTGAATTTCTCAATAGCATCAATATAGCCCCTAACATTGAAAACTTTGCTTAAGTAAAACTTTTCTCTAACAGGTGTTAATTTCTTGAAACGCTCCTGAAAAGTTCCTTCTTGAGCCAATATTTCATTAGAAAAATGCTCAAGCCAATTAATTAGCATCAATAAAGTCTCTTCAAAATAAAACTGGTTCTGATCAGAAGAAAGCTCAAGTGTTTTTAGTTTAGGTTTTGCAGCAGCCCACTCCCTAAATAACGATTCCTGCAATTCTGTAGTTAATTTCTGCTTGAAATTATCCAAATCATAACCTTCTGTAGGAATATCAAAGAATTTCTCAAGAACAGTGTGAGCAATATTGCCCCTAACCTGATGAATATTAGGAAGGGTCTCAAGCTTTCTTATGTACTGATAAAAATACTTTCTAGGACACTGATGATACAGCTTGATAGAACTTGGAGATTGCACCCTTTTTGCCATATAAATAAGCTTTTAGGGCTTATTTATATGTTTTGTTATTATGGAAAGGATAGTTCTGGGAAAGACAATGGCAATTAGTCTTCGTTATTCTATTATTTTAATATGCTCGTTTAATTCGTTCTTTTTTGCCCAAGATTTTTCATCAGGATTTAAAGGATATCCCAATCTAATTGCAGTTATAATCTCATACATCTGTTTATCTACACCGACAAGATCATAAATCTCAGGATTAATCCCTTCTTCTAGTATATCGCCAGTTATGCAAGAGCCTATGCCCGATTCTTGGGCTGCAAGAGACATGTTTTGCAGCACACAGCCAAGCGAAACTATGTCGCTATATGAAAATTCATCAACTCCTGCATAATCTGTTTTGTCGGTATTTCCATGGTATCGGGGATCAAAAAATACAGATTTTTGTCTGTCCAAAAATACAAGTATCAGTAAAGAAGGCAAATTTTGTTTAGGTTCTGAAGGGTCTTTGTTCTCTATCATTGTAGGTCCTTCTGGTCTGGCCGCCAGTCTTGTGTTCATAATTTTTGAAATTAATTTTTTATTTTTAATGACCACAAAATGCCATGCTTGAAGATTTTTTGGGCTTGGAGCAGCATGCCCTGCAATTAAAATTCTATTAATAATATAACCCGGAATTTCTTTATCCTGGTACAACCGGATACTTTTTCTTTTCAATATTTCATCAAATATTTTATTTTCCATTTTCTGTTGCCTGTAATTCCTTATTAAATTTTTGATTCAATACTTGTGCGGTTTCATCGGGAAATAAACGCTGACTTATTCTTGAAAAAAGAATTCTTAATGTATCAGGAATTGGTCCGGCCAAAGCTTGTCTTTTTAAAAGAGCACTATACTGCTCATAACATCCAGCACACCCAAAATCTTCACCTAAGCTCTCAAACGCATCATAATTTATGGCCGTCAAGCTAGGAGATAATAGTTTGACCGCTTTTGCTGTGCACCCACAATCTGGCCGAGCATTATAAACTGGAGAATTTTCAATTGAATTTGTATTTGAGCTTATTTGAGCAAGGTTTAATCTTTCTTTAATTTCTGGATATGATTTTAAGTCTCCTATAGCTCTAGCCAATGTATAAAACCAAGTTGTTCCGGTGTGTCTTCCATAAGATAAGCCTATTCTTTTTAATTCATCATCTTTTAAATTTCTAACTACGTCTTGAAGGGTAAACTTTTTGTGATTTAAAGGAAGAAGTAATATTGTATCTGGTTTTTGACTAGCCAACCATTTGACAGTTGTAGTTGCTGCCTGTCTTGCTTGATCTTCTGTTAATCCAGGAATTCCAACCAAAACATTTGTTTGTATTTTAAATCCATATTCCTGGCATAATTTTATTGCTTTTTCTATATCTTCCGAGGAAACATTTTTATTAATCCAATTATTTCTTAAGAAATCGTAAATTCCATTTTTTCCATCTCCCACTTCAACACCGATTTCCATTTCAACTGGAACATTGCCAAATATTTTTCTAAATTGTTCTAGTCTTCTTCTATTTTGAACTATGCTGTCTGCTCTGGCTTCAAAGACATATCCTTCTCTTGGATCAACACTAAAAAGGCCTCTTCCATCTTTCTCTTGAAAAAGAATATTTATTGATTTTTCAGGAAATTCTTGTTCACTAAACATATCATTTCCACTGATTAATTCAACAAGATTTGGCTTTGGACTGACCCCTCTTTCTTTTACAAAGCTTTGTTTCATGATTTCTAAGTATGCTGTTGGATCTCTTTTTCTTAATACAGACATTGCTGCAGTAGGAGTTAAGAATTCAGAATGATAATTACACATAGAGCAGCCTCCAGTTAAAGTTTGTTCTTCATTATCTTCTTCAAACTTATGTGGGCATCCTGCTGTTGTGAATAGGTTTAAATTACTTCCACGAGGATAGCCATAGCTATAAAAGCCCATCAAAGCTGTATCACTACACCAATCTATTAGTTCTGCAATCGGCATTTTAGCAAAATGCTCTTGTGCTGTTTTATATTGATTTGCAGGTGCTTTCCATATCTTTTTGATTATTTCTGCAATTGCAGGTTTGTTTTTTTTCATAACCTAAATAATGTGATAGAAATACTTAAAACTTTACTAAGTAATACCTTAATTTTTCGATAATTTTATAAATATGTCTTAATTATTTGTTAAAATGCCTGTGAAAACAAAGCTAAAATCGAGAATTTTAGATGATAAAGATAAAAAGATTTTGATGATTTTACAGAAAAGTGGTAGAGAAAGTCTTACTAATATAGCTAAAAAAGTAGGTCTATCTATAGACTCAGTCCATAAGAGAATTAAGGAGATGCAGCGTAAAGGAATTTTTTATTCTGGCATATTTATAGACCCAAGGAACATAGGTTTTCCCTTAATCGCAGATATAAAAATCAAATTAAGAAACATCACAGAACTAGAAAAAAATAAATTCATTAAAAACTTGACAAATCATCCTAGAGTTATTGATTTGTTATCAATAATGGGAGATTATGACTTAACATGTGTATTAATAGCAAAAAGCACAGCCGAATTAGAAGAAATTTCAACTAAAATAAGACAAAAATATAGTAATATGATTGCGGATTGGAAAGGAATGTTAATTCTTAAAACACACAAGTTTGAACATTATGATTTAAGAGAGTAGTTATTTGATCACAACTGTTTTAACAGTCTTGCCGCTTATGTCAGGGTAGGGGTGCGGATAGTGCGCAATTCTTACTTTAGCGCCTTTTTCCAGCTTAACTCTGCCTGTTTTAATAATATCATCTGCATAATATGGCAATAAATCCATCTCAGTAAACACTTGCTGCAGAGGATCCCACATCCATTTTTGCTCTTTCCAATACAAACTATCCAAGTCTCTGATAAGCAAGAGAAGCATCACGCTGGCAGTTGCGAGAAGAACCGTAATGATTATTGATGGTATTGATCCATTGTTGATATAAAACACACTGAAAAGTATCACTGCCAATAACCCTACTAAAGTAAGCCACTTAAAACCAAACATAGTATTCTTAACCAGAAACTCAGTATACTTCCTGCTTTCATTTGCAGAGTTGAGTATGCCTAATAATTTATCATACGCTTCTTTTTGTTCAGCTGTCTTTGGCTTAAGGCTTAAGATAAAATCATATAATTTCAAGAATGCGGGGGCAGATTTATGATAATCATTTAACGAGTAGTCTATTGTAGCCATAAAATAATCATCTATCAACTTTTGGAGCTTTGCCTGTATTTTTTCCCCGAAAACAGAGGATAATTTATACAGCGCAACATAATTTGCATCATCCTTTCGCATAGTAGACCTCAATTCATCTAGTCTCTTATGCCTATTCTGCATAACAAATGCACCAAAAATACCAAACAAGAAAGTCGCAACAGACAGCATTGCAATAATCAAAGCTTCTGGGCCTCTGCCTCTCACGAATATTGCTATCAGAATGAATATTACCAAAGCAATTATAGTTCCTTCGCCTATGTCAATCCTGCCTTTGACCACAATACACCTCTTTTTATGAATTTAGTTTATTTTGGTATATAAATACTTCGGAAGATTTGCGAGAAATCTTAGGAAGAGCATATAAAGAATAAAATCAAGAATATTTTCTATGAAAATCTACATTGACACAAATGTATACTTGGATTATCTTTTAGAGAGAAAGAACAAATATGGAAAAGACCTTAGCAGGCCTGCATTTAAGGTGTTCAAGAGAGCTGTTGCTTGTGAGTTTCAAATACTGGTGTCTAATCATCTTATACAGGAATTGCGCGGCGTAATAGAATTAAGTGATTTAACCATGTTGATGAACTTCTTGAAGAAAAAGATAATAAGGATTCACGATGAAACAAAAGGAAAAGGAGATGAATTGCATGCTCAGTTAGCGATAAAACACGGCGCAGACTTAATTGTAACAAGAAACATACAGCACTTCAAAGATTTTTCAATCCAATCCAACACTCCTGAAGAGCTCTGAAGGAGTCATTTTCTTAAGCTCTGCTTTTGCCTTCTTCTGCTCAGCCTTAGTGAGTAAACGGCCTTTGCCCCTGAGCATCTCAAGACCGCGGATTGCTTTCTTTTTCTCGTATTCATCAATGCTTTTCCGAATTGCATCACGGATGAACTCAGTCATGTTAGCAAACATGCCTGTCTTGACTATCTCATTCATGCGCTGCTTCATCTGCTTTTCCAACCTTAAATGAACTAAATCTCCCATGTAACATTTGTATACATAAATGATATATAAAGATTGCGGTTTATAGTCGGAAAGGTTGCGGAAAATTCTAGGAAGAACATATAAAGAATAAAAACAGGTATTTTTACATGAAATACTATCTTGATAGCTGTATTTGGTTAAATCTTTTCAAAAAAGAAGGAGATTCAAGAAAAGGAAAGCCTTACTGGGAAATAGCAAGAGATTTCATTGATAAAACAATATCATGGGATAATTCAGAAATCGTGTATTCTAAAATCGTGTTAAGGGAAATTGAATTCAAGTTAAAAGATAAGAATGTATTTACAAAAAGTAAATCAGTCTTAGAAAGAGAAATAAAACCAAGACTTATGAGAATAGAAACAAGGGATTATATCTTTGCAAGAAAACTTGAATCAGAATTAAAATACGAGTTAAGCTTTTATGATTGCATGCATATAGCAATATGTAAAAGATTAAATCTGATACTTGTAACAAGAGACAAGGATTTGATTAAGTTTGCAGGAAAATATATTATTGTAAAAAAGCCAGAACAGTTAATCATATAAGTTATTAATTTCTTCTACATCTTTAAAACTCTTAATCTTTTTGGATAATTTTTTTCTTATTTCTCTAATCTCTTTAACAGAATCGCCTGTATTTGGAATTGAACCAATCAAACTTTTCCAACTAATTTTTCTGACTGCATCTCTAACTGCATCAGAACGGTTTGCATACAAGCCTGTTTTGACCATTTGATCTACTTTTTTTATCAAACCCTTACTCATCCTCACCTGAATAGCTTCCATTGCCATTGTAATACAAATGTAGTACACACTCCTTAATAAACTTTTCGCAATTATTACTGAAAATCTTTCGGAAAAATTCAGCAAAGGCATATAAAGAAAAATTACAATAAGAATTATATGAACGAAAGAATGCTCTTGATAACTGCACTGGCTTGTATTGTTTTAGGACTTCCAATACTATACATTGCATCAAAATTTGTTTCTTCAGATGATCCGCGAGTCCTGACAGAATTAGTCGGGGTGGTAGAGAGAGCGAGTGCAAAAGAAAAAGTGACAATAATCTCTGTAAAACCAATCACAGATATTCCTGTAGTTTCTTTTGATAATTTGAATGTCAAGAAAGGAGAAAAGATAACTGTAAAAGGCAGACTAGAGAGTTACAATGGAAAACTGGAGTTTGTGGCAGATGAATTAAGCTGAAAATCCTCCGGAAAAATCCAGGAAAGGCATATAAAAACAAATTTCTAAAATTAATTCATGCAAAAATACTATCTTGATGCCTGCATCTGGATTGACTATTTTGAGAACAGAAAAGACAGGTTCAGGCCGCTTGGAGACTGGGCATTAGACTTAATCAAGAAAATCATTGAAAAAAATGCTTTAATTCTATACTCAGAATTAGTTGAAGAAGAATTAAGCATAAAATACTCGCCAAGAGATATCAAAGCAATACTGAACATAACGCCTTTTGAAAACCGCATTAAAGTTAAAATATCTGATTTTCAAATCAAAGAATCAATACACATATCCAAACAATTAAATATTCCCAGAAAAGATGCATTGCATGCAATAATTGCAAGGGACAATAACGCAATTCTTGTTACAAGAGACAAACACTTTCAGGAGCTGCAGAAAAAAATAACTATCAGAAAGCCAGAAGAATTACTCTAGCTTAATCCCATGCTTTTTGGCAATTTTTTTGAAAGCAAACTCTCCTGCTTCTTCACTACTCATCCTGGCCTTTCCCTTAAGGCTTCCCTTCAAGGCAGCAAGTTTTTTCAGGGCTTCTTGTTTTTCCTGTTCTGTCAATTTATGCCTGATAGCATCCCTAATAAATTCAGTTCTTGTGCTGTACAAATTCTTCTTAAGATTCTTATCCATTGCTTTAAGAAGTTCATTATCTAATTTTAAACTGATAGATTCCATGGTAATACTTAATGTATACAAAGTATTTAAGCTTTTCGCCTGTTTTCCTGAAAATCCTCCGGAAAATTCTGGCAAAGACATATAAAGACTATTTTCTGTAAATACTAAGTGATATGGCAACTAATATTAGCAATAATAATCGGAATAATATGTGGAATAATCACTGGATTGACCCCAGGAATACACATAAACCTTGTTTCAGTACTGATTGTTAGCTTGAGCACAATATTCCTTGAATATACTTCTGCATTATTCTTAGCCACAATAATCATTTCAATGGGTGTTACACACACTTTTCTTGATTCAATACCGTCCGTCTTCTTAGGAGCGCCTGACTCTGACACTGTAATGGCTGTTTTGCCTGGACACAAACTCTTGTTTCAGGGCTTAGGGTGGGATGCTGTGCGACTTACTGTAATTGGTTCACTACTTTGCTTATTGCTTTGCATTGCAATAATTCCCGTATTGGTTCTTGTTTTTCCTCTGCTTTATTCTCTGATGAAGAATTACTTAGGATATTTGCTTATTATTATGGTTGGGTTTATCATTCTAAAAGACAGCAAAAAAATATGGGCAATAGTAATCTTTGTTCTTTCTGGAATATTAGGATTGATTGTGCTAAATTCAGAAATATCACAGCCCCTCTTTCCGATGTTGTCAGGAATGTTTGGGATTTCAGCATTGATTATATCACTATTTAACAAAGTTGAGGTGCCGACACAGATAGATGAAGAATATGTGCAAATAAGTATTGGAGAGTATATCAAAAGCTTGATTGGAGGAGTTTTCTCAGGCAGTTTTGTTGCACTTTTTCCAGGAATAGGAGCTGCACAAGCAGCAGCAATGTCAACAGTCTTGTTTAAAGTCAAAGAATATGGTTACCTGATATTGGTTGGCGGAATAAACACTGTAAACTTCCATGAACTAAAACCACCCCAGATAAGCGCTAAAACGCTTGAATATTAAGGTTTAAAGGGGTGCTTATTTTTAAACCTTGCGATTTTCAAGATTAGTAACAATCAAATAACGCACATTTTTATGTCACTGCTTGTCACTAATTTATCGTCTATTCTTGGTTGTGGAAGATATACGGATAAAATAATTATTCTCTATAAATCCTCTATTTTAGTCACAGATAACTTCAGAGAACTAGAAAATCCTTTGAATAAAGGCTCTGGAGCGATTTTTTTGGTTTAAGCTATGCTGTGGTATTATTGTTTGAAAAAAAGCCCTTTATTTTTCTCTAACTTTACTAGCCATATCTTCATAATACACTATGGTCTCTCTAACATCTTGCTGTTTCCTTAATGCCTTAATCAAATCATCTAAAACCTCAGCAGACCACACAGTACCCCAACAGTCTTTAAAAACAATTTCACCATCCTTATACTGAAAAAAATCTCCTTTCTTTTCTTTTCTTTTTTCTTTTCTTGCCATACCCTTGCTTTAAGGAAGGGCTTATATAAAAAGCTTATGCAGACCACTCAAATCCGCCAACTGATGAACCATATTATAGATGTAATTCTTAGATTTTCCCAGCCGCAGGGAAACTTGATATTCATTGTACCCGCTTTTTGTTATGTATTCTTTGATTTTTGGTGCAATCTCTTCCTCAGCACAACAAGGTTTATAATCTCAGATTTTTTAATTTTTAATTAAAAACTCTTCATATATAAAACCCGCCGAAGCGTATAAAAATAAGTTCTATCATAATAATCAACAAAAAAAAGAAGGGTGAAATTCGATAATGCCAGCTTATGTAAACATCAAAAATTTCTTTAAAAAAAGAACCATTATAGAAGATAACATGCGCTTCATTATAGAATTACCAGAGGCAGGATAATTCATGGCAGTTCACACTCACAAAAAAAAGGGGACAAGGAAAGTGAGTTTTGAAGCTCGGCTTTGTGGTCTTGAACCTTTGAGTTCGGAAGCTAGATTGAGCTTTCCTTCCCCTATTATTTCCATAGACATTGCTAAAGATAAACAGGATGTTTTTGATGGTAAAAACATTTTCACAGTCCTGAACAAAAACCTTGACAACATCCTACAAAAATACTTTAAGCCTAGAACTGCTTTTTTAGAGAATACTGGAGAGTACACGACTAGAGTCGTAAAAGCCTTGCAGAGAGCTGGGTGTGAAAACATCATCTTAATTGATACGGTGAAATATTTTCACTTCAGACAACAATACAGCTTAGACAATAAAACTGATTTGATTGATGCCAAACTGATACTATCATTCGGCTTAAAACATGGCGGTTATTCCTACGAAGAACGCACCCCTTTTTTCAAAAAACTTAATGACCTACTGAAAAAAAGAAACTTCATATCCTACCATAACATGAGAATAAAAATTCAACTAAGCGGTTTAAGAGACGTGCCTGAACACGACAAACCATTATTTGCAGAGTATTTAGAAACACAAGAGAGCATCAACAAAAGCTTAATCTCTAATGTTGACAAAGAACTTCGCAAACTAATCAAAAACAGCCCATACGCTTTCTTGTTAACCAAGTTTTATGGCTTGATACTAATTGCAAAACTTTTAAACGCAATGCAAGACCCTGCAAGATTTCCCAACGCCAAAAACTTCGCAAGCTACTTAGGATTCCGACTAAAAACCTACCAGTCAGGCAAAATAGACAAAAAACAAAGAATCAACAAAAGAGGCTTTGGAGATGTAAGAAAAGTATTATATCTCTCCGTGCTAGGACAATTAAGCAAAAAAAAAGACAATCCAATCAAAACAAAATATTATCGACTCAAAGGAAGAGGCAAAAACCACTATTGTTGCATGGTCGCCTGCATGAACCACACCGCCAGATACTTCTGGACACTATGCAACAAAGAAATACAAGCAGAAACTTAAGGCGGTGCTGAGCCTAAAGCAATCAAAGCAATAACCATAAACACAATCAACATCCAAAAAGCAACCTTCACAAAACAAAACACGAACTCAAACAAGCTCTCAAACCATCCAAACTCCCAAGCATACAATAACAAACCAATACCAGCCAAAAACAAAAAAATATTCAATATTTTAAACTGCATTATTTCTCCTGCTTGATTAAAAACAAAAAACAATTCAGTGTACCATTCAGGCTGAATAAAACTAATCACTTCAGGACTAGTACAAGCAACATTCGTGGAATTCAAACCTAAACCTTCAGCAATAAAATCGGAAACATTCATAAACAAAATTGGAGGAAGACAAAGGGGAAAAAGTATAAACCCCCTTGTCTTACAACCTATGGCTCAAGACGATTATCAAGACAATTCTCTCCTTATAAAATGCAAGCCAGCAATCAAACTTAATAATTGCACCAATAACACCAAAGGGTACTGCAATAATTCAGTCCAAGCGCTAAAATAATCAAACATTTCATCCTGCTCAACAAGCAAACCAGTGCATGTCGTGGAAGCACCATTCCAAAAAAAGTTAATCTCAGCACTGCCTCCAAACATTTCACAATGAGCCAAGTGCGTTTGCTCATGAAGATATACTCCAGCGTAAGGAATTACTACAATAAAAATTAAGAAAAACAAAAAAGCCTGCAAAAACCTAAAAAGCTTTGATTTATTCAACAAAAAAAATCACCCGAAACGCTTATACAACAAACTCAAAACTATCAACGCCAGTAATCCCCAAACAACAAGCCAAAACGGTTGAACAAACCACAACCCGCCCCCCGAACTACTGGGTTTCACACAAGCCTGCCCAATACATACACTGCCAACAAGTTTACTGTACTGGTAAGGGCTTACTCTATAAAAAGCACCCAAATCTGTCTTTTCCTTAACTGTTAAGTCCTTAAAACATTTAGTTCTCGTCAAAAAATATACGTCATACTCGCCGTCAGGCAAAGCCTCAAGCGTATATAATCTTATACTTTCTTGCTCGGTATTCTGTAACATGAATTTTTTATGCACGTTTTCAGGATGCTCTGCATCACAAGTCGCAGGCTCAGTGCTAACTATACTTAACGGCTTCATACCTTTAGGTCTGACCTGCATTTCAAAAATGTAAGTTCCATACATGTCACTTCCCACGTTTTTAAACGTGGCTTCTCCGACGACAACATCACCATCAACTACATGAACTTGCTCGTTAATAGCTTGAATAATCACGTCACCGACCTGACTACTGCCACCACTACAAGCTTGAGTATCAATTTCTTTCTCACAACCCGCCAAAGTAATAATTCTAGTTTGTTTATTATTTATGCACTCACTCCATTCCCCAACAGTGTACTGGCATTGTTCTTCTCTGCAATCCTTCCAGTAAATACATTCTCGGTCAATGTTACCGCAAGAGTCTTCTCGTTCTCGATACATTTGATTATCAGGGCACACCCAGCCCCCACAGCCTTGATTTTGAAACTCGCTTAATTCTACACATTCTCGCTCGTAGCAATTGTATCGCTCCCAATAACCACCCTTATTATTTCCGACATAAGTTTTACTTCCAGAACTCATATCATTGCACGATAAAGGATTATAGTAAGAATCATAAACGCAAAGCCTACAACCCGTAGAATCAGAAGGACAATAAACATAAAAACTCGTGCTTTGTAAATTATTTATGCTCCCCGCATCATCAGGGGTTACACTACACTGACCTCCGCCGACTATGGCGAAAGGTTTTATATTTAATAAGCCTAGCTTAATTTTTTGCCAAAAACTCAGATGTCCCTGAACTAAATTCGTTGATTCAGTAGAATCAAAATTACCGTCTGCAAACACAGCAGGCAAAGCCAGCAAGCAAATAATCAGTAAAGCAAAAATTCTTTTTTTCATAAAGCATCAATCCTCCAAAAGTTTTTTTTTATTTAAGTCCGAATATTTCAAAAAAGCGCAAAACAAACGCTACAATCTCATCAATCCAGCCAAACCAAACCAACAGCAAAAACACCAACAACACATATACAATTAAACGCCTGCGGTCTTCAAACAAAGCAGTCCGTGCTTCAGCACGCATCGCACGCTGAGTACCCATCACAAAATTATACGCGACATCCATGGCTCTCATCTTATATCAAACCTCCAGTTTCTTGTTTTTTTGTTGCACCATCACCAAACATTGTGCCTTCTGTTTCTCAAGCCAAGACAAATCCGCCCTAGCCAACTCACTATCTGGATGATGAGCAGGATAATTCTTAATCGCCAAATCATAACACTCAAAAGCCTTCTGCCAATCTAACTTTTTCTCAAAATCTAACGCTTTAGCACGATAAAAAGCAGTATTCCTCTTAGGCGCTGGCGCAACTCTCAAATTACCTTGATTCACTTGAGCCATCACAGCACGTCTTTGCTTTTCAGTCTTAAACCGCATCAAACACCGCCCGCCAGCAAAGCTTTAGCATCACCAACAATAATCGACAACTGACCTGTTTTCACAAGATACACAATCAACAAAATAATAAAGCCTATGAAAACCCAAGCCCGCCAATCTGAATAAGTTAAATCATTGATAACCATGCAATAATAGAATGTTTTATTTCTTTTTAAAACGTGGCGTGACAATCGCACTACGCAATCGCTGAAGCTCAGAATAACCCTGCAAGCACGCCCACCTGATAAACTCAGAAACAGTCTCAAAATTTTCAAGATCAGCATTCGCACTAATTAGCTCAAGCTCTTTTTTCGACAGTTTTAAACTAAAATTGCTCCGCATCAGCTTGTCTCCGCTTTTTTTTCTTAAAGCAATCTTGGAACAACAAAACCATAACCAGCAAAAACAAACAAAGCTTTGTGTACCGCTCTGCATGCAAGCCTGACAAAATCAATAAAGTGAGAGCTAACAAGAACAACCTGCCAAACCAAGACAAAACTCTCTCTTTTTCCATACGCAAAAATTCTTAAATTTTTTGCCAGAGCCAAGCCAAACCCTGAAGATGGGGATACACCCTCGCTTGACTTAAAGCCCTGCTAGCAAAAAAACCCTTGATTTTCCATCAATCACGCTCAAACAAAAATTTTCAAGCCATTAACAATGTTTGTCATACAAACACCCACAAAAATGTATGACAAAAACAACCACGTTTTAGCTAAAACTGGTATTTGTCCTTAGTTTCATCCTTCCGAGCTCGTCTAAAAATATGCTGTATTTCACCACCAAAAAGGTTCTGTATGACAAAATCTGTACAATTCATACAAGCCCTGACGGTCTTGCTCTCATCCACACCCAACGATTTCTTGAGCCTATCCAACTGTTCTTTATTCACCCGCACATTAACAATCGTATCCTTCCGCATATATATCAAACCTCCTTTTTCCAGTCCTCCGCAAAGTAAGACAAGCATTCGCTACAATACTTTTGTCCTTTTAATTTTGTCGTGAACTTCACGCCACAAATTTTGCAATGCTTTTGTTTAGGCACGGCTTCAATAACAACGCTTACAGGCTTTTCGGTCTGCTTGATAAATAATTTATGACACCGCCTGCAATATTTATCTTTAGGAAAATGCGTGCCGAACTGTTGCCTACAAGACCTGCACAATAAATAAACTTTTTCCCGATTCTGAATAGTTTTCTTCATTCAGTTTCTCCAAGCGTTATTAGTTAATAATTAACAATTAAAAACTGCGCCCCCGCCCACAAAAATAAATTATTTAAATTATTGGGCATCATCAACGTCATCCTCGTCTTCAGGACAATAAGGCACAACATCAACAGGAATATTATTATCCTGTACTATGTTATCCTGTTCTTTACTGTTTGATTCTAAACTAACCAAATCATCACCAACATTTTGCTCTTGCTGTTTTAAACATTCTTCCAGTTTATTCTCTAAAAAAGTAAACTCATTAGATAAACCAGTTATTGCTTTATTCAAGTCAGGATGCCTATGCGGATGCTTATGCACTTTAATCTTTTTCTTAAAAACTAAATAATCCCTTCTCAATAACCTAAATTCTTTATTCAACTCTTCCAGATTCTTATCCTTATTCAAAGATTCCTGTTGCTCCTTCAGCAAAGCCTGACTAAACAACCTCAAACAACCAGTTAATTTAAACAAAGCAACACTCAAGGTTTGATGACTATAAACAGATTTGTCAACAATATTCTGTTCTAGCCAAGCATCAACCTCTTTCAACTTCTTCAAAAAAGCAGGCATCATTTTTCCAGTTTATCTTTTTTCTTTTGTTTATTGCCTTCCTTGATGGCTTTTCTTCGCTTAGCTTCAACCCTGAACGCTTCTTCAGCATGCCTCATGGCATCAACCATCTTCTGCCAATGCTGGCTATTTACTTTACTTAAATCTTGCACTTGAATTTTAATTTCAGCGCCGTACTGGTTTGGCAACGCATTCCTGAAAAGTTTTATTTCAGCCATTCTGTTACACGCTCCCTCTATAATATTTATAAATAAAATAGAGTATGAAAATCAACCAAAAACACCATATAATATAATTTAATATAATGTATCAAGATACAATAATCAATTTTTATTAAACTCCTTCACACAACAATCATCACACAAAAAACGCCGAACAACCTCCTTCTCACCTTTAATATTCAACTGCAAACGCCGATGCTCACACAACAAACCAAAAACCCCACACGCATCACAACAACCCTGCACAACAACAACCTTCCGCAACAAAGCATCCTGATTCCTACGCAACACCAACAAAGCCCTCAAAACCCGCTCCAACACCAAATGATACGAATCAAGCCTCTCCTTCAAATCACGCAAATCAACTTCCGCCATCAAACACCAACCTCCTTTTTCTTTCTAGGAATCCTCCACAACTTCGATTTACAAGCAGGGCAAATTCGCACAGGAGCACGCCTAGGAAACCATCTGTGACCACAACGCAAGCAAGCCAAGCCCTTAACTACACTATTTTGGAAAGATGCTTTACAAGCCCCGCAAACCGCCAAAGTGGTCTCAACACTGCCAAGACCGCAAAGGTCACAATAAGTATTTACCTTAGACTTACTTACTGGATTGTTGATTTCAGCCATCATACACACACTCCACTAAACAAAAAAAAGGCAAGGCATACTACACCATTCCTAAAACGTTTTTGCTCAAAAAAACCCCTTATTCGGACAGGTTTATGAGATTTCCTGCCAAACCTACAAGCTATCTCAATGACCAAAGTCAAACACACCCCGCAAACATTCTTCATAAATAAAGTACCCACCCTGAAACTCACGCTCCATAAACACAGCACCCTTGCCCCTAAACAACAAATTCCTCCGCTTTGGTTTGTTCAAGATTAAAATATCCTTACTGGAATTCCTCCAAAAAATGACCTTACATCGCAAACACTGCACAGCCCTAAGGTAAGTTTTCTGCACGCCCCAGCGATTAGAGCCATCATACGCCTTCTTGCACTTGAGCCAATACCAAAAGTGAGGTCTAGCATCAGGCACAAACCGCAAACTCCTAAAATCGCACACTGGACAAGTACCCTTAACCATCAGCCAAAACCTCATCTTTCATTGAATAGGAATAAGTTCTACGAAGGCAGAACCTGCCATCTTCTGTTTTCCAGTAGAATTTCCGATGACCTAAAGTCTTGCAATTATGGCAGGCAAGAGTAATAAATGTACACGCATCTTTGTCTAATTTACTGATATACACTCGTTCTGTGAGAACTTCAATAACCTCTAGCGGTTTATGGCATTTGTTACAAATAAAAACAATGTGGTTTGTTATGTCAATACCTAATTGCACGTTACTGCATGAATGTTTATAAGTCAAGTTTAATTTTTCATAATTTTTTGCTTTACTCATTTTTAACCTCCAACGTCCCGTAATGTCATAACAGTTATACTAATCCGTCCCTTAATGTAACAACCCTTATATATAATTAAAAAAAAAAAAAAAAAAAAAAAAAACAAAGAAAAAAAAAAAAAACAATAAAGAAAAAAAAACAGAAAAATACTCACCTTAGAATTATCTCTAACGAATCACATTTCATGAATCATTTGT